>ERZ779861.1723-NODE-1723-length-23387-cov-3.136508_pt1 | contig 23387 bp, 19 predicted proteins | sample MGYA00511558_ERZ779861 | MGnify/ENA primary metagenome ERZ779861 (study PRJEB29588, sample SAMEA2163432) | human gut metagenome | biome: human gut; feature: human-associated habitat; material: faeces | place: Denmark | collected 2008/2010 ...
AGGCGAAATCAACAGGGGCACTAAGACTCGAACTCAGGACACGTGGTTTTGGAGACCACTGCTCTACCAACTGAGCTATACCCCTGTGCGAACGATGATATTATATCACGCCCGCCTACTTTTGTCAATACCTTTTCTCAAAAAAATTTGATTATTTGACAGATATTTCACGCGAGGGATTTTCTAAGCGATGTGAATATCTTTTTTTCTTCCCTCGATATCTTCACCTGCGTGAGACCGAGCACCTCCGCTGTCTGCTGCTGTGAGTATTCCTTGAAATACCGGAGTATTATTATCTGTCTCCACAGCGTCGGGAGTGTGTTTATCGTTTCCGTGAGCGCTACTCTTTCTATCATTTTGCCGAGTGTATCGTCAGTCGACGGAATCACGTCTTCAAGCGAAAAATCGTCGTCTCCGATGGTTTCCGAAAGTGAACGAACCGCGCTTGTCGAGTCCATTGCGTCGGCAGCTTCCTCTTGAGTTATCCCAAGTCTTTCTGCAAGCTCACTGAGACGCGGCTCTTCCCCATGCTCGGTTATATATTTCTCCCTCTCATGCATCAGAGCCGCTCCCGTGCGCTTTTTTATTCTGCTCACCTTAACAGTACCGTCGTCACGGAGAAACCTCCTTATTTCCCCTATTATCAGCGGCACGGCGTAGGTTGAAAATGCGTTTCCTCGCGATATGTCGAAGCTGCGGATGGCTTTTATCAATCCGATTGAGCCTATCTGCACGAGATCCTCAAAGTCACAGCCTCGTCCCTTGAATCGGTGCGCTATTCCGTTCACGAGTCCGAAGTTGAGCTCTATTATTTTCTCTTCAACCGCAGTGTCTCCCGCGGCATATCTCTCGAGCAGCGATATTGTGCTGTTGTATGTTTCCTGTGTGGATTTGTTTTGCGTCATAGTATTGTTCCGCGTTTACACGGATACGCTCCTTTCCGGATAGCAGTCTCACCGAACGATATCATTCGGCGCGCTATGTATTGCATCCTTAAACGAGCCTTACCGGAAGAGCGGACAGTTTTTTACTGATGAGCACCTTTGTTCCCTTTCCGGGAGATGAGGTCACTTTCATTGAATCCATAAAATTTTCTATAATTGTAAATCCCATGCCGCTTCTTTCGTTTTCGCGGTCTGTTGTGAACATCGGACGTCGGGCAAGCTCTATATCCTCGATTCCGCAGCCTTTGTCACGTACTTCTGCTATGAATTCACGTGCGTCCGTTATCTTCATGACGAGCGTTATCTCCCCCACTTTGTCGCGGTATCCGTGAACAATTGCGTTTGTCACAGCCTCGGAAACTGCGCATTTTATGTCGGAAAGCTCATCGTATGTGGGATTCAGTTGTGACACGAATGACGCGGCGACGCTCCTTGAATACGCTTCGTTTTGCGAAAGGGACGGGAATGTTATTTTCGTTTGATTTACTATAGTTTTAGCCACGTTATTTACCTCAATATGCCGCTGCCTTTTTTATCGGTGCGGATTCTATCTTAATAAGTCGTTCGGTTCCGGCAAGGTCGAGTATTCGCTTTATCTGCGGGGTCGGATTTGCTACTTTGAAGCTTATCCCCATCTCCACGGCTTTTGTGTATCTGCCGAGTATCAAGCCGAGTCCCGAGCTGTCCATGAAGCTGACGCGGGAGAGGTCCAAAATAAGCTCGTCCGGGCGCTGTATGAACACCTTTGTGTCTATCCTTCCTCTGATTTCGCGTGCGTTGTGGTGATCTATATCTCCGTCGAGGAAGACAGTCAGGGTCTTTCCCGATGAAATACTTTTTACTATGTTTTCGTTGTCCGTCATGTTCTTTCCTCCGTTTGTGTTTACTTTATTATAGTACATCCCCCGCGTGGATTTTGTCACAATATGTGCCGCCTGAACAAAAAATCATCTTTGTAGCATCTGCACATAAACTGCGGTTTTGTTTTATGCAGTTTAGCTCAATTGTCGGCTGAATGCGTTTTTCAGCTGTCAGTTGATAGACTTCTTTTGTGCGGTGTGATATAATTCAGTTAAGAAAAAAAACACGGAGGTGCGCAATGTTTAATATGGAATCAATCGGCAGAAGGATAGCCGAGCTGAGAAAGAAAGCAAACAAGACCCAGATGGAGCTGGCTGACAACATGGGTATTACCTTTCAGTCCATTTCAAACTGGGAGAGAGGAAACACAATGCCGGACATATCGAAGCTGCCGGAGCTTGCCGAGCTGTTTGACGTCACGATAGACGAGCTGCTCGGAAAGGAATCGAAGCTCATCAAGAACATCATCGAAGACAAAGAAGACGGACACGCCGCGGACGAGGAAATCAGCGTAAGCGAACTGGTTGAAGCCGCGCCTATTCTGAAGCCGGAAACACTTGACGAGATAATTGAGAAAAACAATTTAATCGAAAAGGCTATGGACACCGACAAAAAGGAGGACAGTATGGAATATGATGTAACCGCTATACGCGAGCTTCTGCCGTTTCTCAGCAGCGACATGATAAACCGATATGCCGACAAGTTTTTGGATAAGGGAATAGATATAAGCGAACTGTTTCAGTTTATGGAAAAAGATAAGCTCACCGAAATCGCGAAAAACAAGATTAAAAAGGGCAAAAGTGTAGACGAATACATGCTGCTATTTATGAGCAAAGCCGCAGTCGATGAAATCGCAAAAGAAGAATATAAAAAAGGCAAAAGTATCAAGCCTTATCTTTCCAGAATGAGCAAGGCTGCGGTTGATGATATCGCAAAAGAGGAAGCTGCGAAAGGCATGAATATCAACGACTATCTGTCCAAAATGAGCAAGGATGCAATTGACGAAGCAGCGAAATTACTTCTCTTGAACGGCAAAGACATCAGTGACTATCTGCTTTACATGAACAAAAGTACAGTTGAAGAAATAATAAAATCGCAGTTTGAAAGCGGTAAAGACATCAGCGGTTATCTGTTTTACATTAACAGACAAACAGTAGGCGAAATTGCGGAATATGAGCTTGAAAAAGGCAAGGATATCAAGGTATTTCTGTCGCACATGAAAAAAGAAAAGGTTGACGAGCTTGCGGAAAGGATACTCCAAGGCGGCATGACTTCGGAAGCTCAGACTGACTCGGTGAGCTGTGAGGCAGCGGAAAAGTCGGACATTAATATCCCCCGCGACAGAATCACCGAAGAATATCTTGACTCTTTGGACGGTGAACAAATTGCGGAAATCATCAAGAAGGCTCTCGCGAATGGTGAGGATATAAGCGAATATGTGCCGTACATGGAAGAGTCGAATGCTGACGAGCTGGCGGAGGAGCTGCTGAACAAGGGTGAGAACATTGAAGAATTCCTGCCCGCTATGAGTCAAGACAAAATAAACGAGCTTGCTAACAAAGTCGTCGAAAGCGGTGGAAATGTCGAGAAGTTCCTTGAATGCATGGATGGCGAACAAATCGTGGATATCATAAAGAAGGCTATCGCGAAGGGACAGAACATTGACGAATATATTCCGTACATAGATGAAGCTGACGCTGACGAGCTGGCGGAGGAGCTGCTGAACAAGGGTGAGAGCATTGAAGAATTCCTGCCTATGATGAGCAACGAAAAGATATTTGAGATAGCAAAGAAGGCTCTCGGAAAAGGCTGAGCCGGCATAACATAACAAAACAGCGGTACCGTAGCTATACAGTATCGCTGCTTTTTTTCAGTAGTTTTCCGCTTTTATCTCGAAGTATGCTTTTGTTTTTCCGCAGACGGGACAGATTTCGGGGGCTTTTGTTCCTATCGCGACATGACCGCAGTTTCGGCACAACCATATTTTGACTTCTCCGCGCGAGAACACTTCCCCGTTCTTCACGTTTTCGATAAGCCGACGGAATCTTTCCTCATGCTCACGCTCAACCTCCGCAACAAGTCTGAATTTTGCCGCGAGAGACGTAAATCCCTCCTCCTCCGCAACCTTAGCAAAGCCCGCGTACATATCTGTCCATTCGTAATTTTCTCCGTCGGCGGCGTAATTCAGGTTTTCCGGCGTTGTGCCTATCCCTCCGAGTTCCCGAAACCATATCTCGGCGTGTCTCAGCTCGTTTTCCGCAGTTTCCTCGAATATTTCAGCCATCTGCTCATATCCGTCGCGCTTTGCAATTTCCGCATAGTATGTGTACTTGCTTCGAGCCTGTGTTTCTCCCGCAAAAGCCGCTTCAAGATTCTTTTCGGTCTGTGTTCCGGCATATTTTGTGTTTGACTGCGCTTCTTCGATAAGCTCCACGTTTTCATTCCGCGCGCCGCATCTCGGACATATCGGGTCAATTCCGCCTGCCGCTTCAAACACCTCTCCGCACACATTGCATTTCAGTTTACGCATAAAAATTCCGCCTTTCGATGATGTATCACGCAAATTCTTAACCGAAATACGCGCGGATATTCATCTTAGACGGAATTTTAGCTTATGTTATCTTCTAATCCAAACTGTCATTTCTCTTGTGTCGTCGCGGTTGTCCCACAGTGCGTACGGAATAGCCGTAATCTCTACGGGAGTTTCTTTGGTGTCGCTCATTCTGTAAAGCGGTGCGTCGTCATTCCACGGTTTTCTCTTCATTGCCTTACCCTTGATGTATACAGCACCCTCGAAAAGGCTGTCGTCGCGGTAGGTCGTGAATGAATCAAAGTCGCAGATTCTAAGGCTGTCGAGCACGTCTCCGTTATCGGCGGATTCAAGGCAGTAAACCACAGGTCCGCGGGTTATTGCTATCTTGCCGTTGTCCTCACGAAGGAGCGGATTTGCTTCAATAAACTCGACAGGCATGGGGAGAGTAAGCTCGAGCACGTCTCCGTCATTCCAGCCGCCGCAGATATAAGCGTAGCCTTTTTTCACTTCGGGATGAATCTCTTCGCCGTTCTTCTTTATTGTGTATTCTCTTGCCCATGACGGGATTCTCACAGCGAATGTGTAGTCGCCGCCGCTCAGCTCAAAGGAGATATTGCCGTCCCAAGGATAGTTGCCCTTCTGAACGAGCTTAACTGTCTTGTCTCCAACCGGAATTTCAGCTTCTCCGGCAACGAAGAGGTGGGTATAAACTGTCGTGTCGTTTGAAGAGTAGATGTAGCTTCCGAGGGATGTTATCATTCTCGCGAGGTTAGGCGGGCAGCAAGCGCATCCGAACCATCCCGGACGTTTGCTCTGGATATGACCGCACACACCGGCACGCTTAGTTTCTTCTTCCCACATGGAGAGGGGATTCGTATAGAAGAAGTGGTGTCCGTCGAGCGACATTCCGCTTATTGTTCCGTTGTAAATGAGTCTTTCAAGAATATCGGAATACTTTCTGTCGGCGTCCATACGGAGCATCTGCTTAGCCATGAACGCGAACGATATTGCCGCGCAGGTTTCGTTATACGCCGTATCGTTCGGGAGATGATAGTTGAACGAGAACGCTTCTCCGTAAACCTGTGAGCCGACGCCGCCCGTTATGTACATCTGCTTGCGTACCGTGCTGTCCCAGAGTGTTTCCATAGCTTTTTTGAGGCTTTCGTCCCCTGTTTCTGCGGCGAGATCTGCTGCTCCGGTGTAGAGATATCCCGCTCTGACTGCATGTCCGATAGGCTCGGTCTGTTCGCGGATGGGCTTATGAGACTGGTTATACGCGAGGTCTATGTGTCTCTGTTCTCCGCCGCCCCAGAATCCCTTGTATCCGCGTGCTTTCAGCTCTTCTTCAAAGAAGTTCGGCTTTTTACCTCTTTCGTTGATGAGATATTCGCAGAGCTTCAGATATCTTTCGTTCTTTGTGGCGCGGTACAGCTTCATAAGAGCAAGCTCTATCTCGGGATGACCGGAATAGCCGTGGAGCTTTCCTTCTTCCGCGCCTATCTTTGAGTCGATGAGGTCGATGAAGCGGCAGACTACCTTCAAGAGCTTGTCCTTTCCCGTTGCTTCATAGTATGCTACGGCGGCTTCCGTCATGTGTCCCGCGCAGTAAAGCTCATGGCAGTCACAGAGGTTCGTGAACTTTTTGTCAGGTGCGACAAGCTGGAAATATGTGTCGAGATATCCGTCATCGTCCTGTGCCTTTTCAATTATGTCGATTAGTCCGTCGGCTGTCTTTTCAAGCTCGGGGTCGGGAGACACGGTAAGGCTGTACGCAACGGCTTCAATCCACTTTGCGGCGTCGCTGTCCTGGAATACAAATCCTTTGAACTCACCCTCTTCAAGTCCTGCCGCGATTTTGAAGTTCTTTACGGCGTGGCTAGGCTCGGTGTTCGGGACTTCGTCGTTAATGGCTTTCCACTGGTAGGGGATTATCTCGTTTATAGCGATATCCTGATACTTTCCCCAAAAGCTGTCGCTGATTTTTACGTTCTTCAGCGGTGCAAAATTACTTTCGATGAGATTCATTTGTTCCTCCAAAGCAGTTTTTATGGTGATTTCATTATAACAAATGATTAGTATTTTAGCAATAGTCTTTTTTGATTTAACCACTTTTACCAAATTATTTTTGCATTCGCATTCATTTGAACGTTTTTTTCGTCAATATTACGCCGATTTTGCTTTTTCATTGTTATGTTCTGACAAATATGTGCGGAGGATTTTGTTTAAGATAATACAAAATTAATTTCGGCTCTTCAAAAATGATGTGTATGTATTGACATTCTAAGAGTTATGTGATATACTGTAAACACAAAGGATGAATATTATTTTATGCTTATAAGTACATTTTTCGGAGGCAGTTTTTGAACAATTACTATCACAATTACGATATATCCCCTAAAACAACGGTTTCCGGCGGCAGCGGCAAGGTATTCTGCGGATACGGCGAAATTTCTGCGGAGCTTGGCGGCAGGTTGTCAGGACATACTGTGCTCGTCGTGGAATGCTATCCCGGAGTGAATCAGGCTGAATTGCTCGAAGGATTAAGCCGACTGAATTTTTCCGAGGTAATCCACAGCGACGACCTTGCATTTGAGCCGGAAAAGCTCGACGCGGTGCTTGAAAATGACCTTACAAACGACAGGGTTTTCGGTGTTATGACAACTCACTCGCTTGCGGACTATTTCTACCGAGACAAAATCGAAGCGGCGCGGGAGCTTATCGAAAACGTAAAAGAAGGCAACATTCTCGTGTGCGGCGTGGGAGCTTCCCTTGTGTGCCGAGGCGACATATGCGTTCTCGCCGACATCACAAGATGGGAAATACAGCTACGATACAGACGCGGAATGAACAACTGGCGCACCGCAAAGAAAAACCAGCCTAAGCTGACAAAATACAAGCGCGGATTTTTCGCCGAATGGAGATGGGCTGACAAGGTAAAAGACGGTCTGCTCTCGGAGATTGACTATTACCTCGATATGTCTGCCGAAAATAGACCTGCCATGGTCGTGGGAGACACATACAGGAACGCGCTCGACGAGGTTTCAAGAAAGCCGTTCAGACTTGTTCCATACTTTGACCCCGGAGTTTGGGGCGGAGACTGGATGAAAACCCATCTTGACCTGCCCGACAACGGAAGCAACTACGCGTGGTGCTTTGACGGAGTTCCGGAAGAAAACAGCATAACGCTTAACTTCGGTGGAAAAACCGTGCAGACTCCCGCTATGAATCTCACGCTGTACCGTGCGGATGAGCTTCTCGGAAAGCGTGTGCGAGACAGATTCGGCAAGGAATTCCCTATCAGATTTGACTTTCTTGACACGATTCACGGACAGAACCTCTCTCTTCAGGTGCATCCGCTGAAGGAATACATAAAAGCGCACTTCAACATGGACTACACACAGGACGAGAGCTACTACATTCTCGACACGGACGGAGACAATTCATGCGTATACCTCGGAGTGAAAACAAATGTTGACAAAGAAGAGATGGCAAAGGCTCTCTATAATGCGCAAAAGGGAGAAAAGCCGTTTGAAGCCGAGAGATATGTCAACAAAATCCCCGTAAAAAAGCACGACCATGTTTTGATACCTGCGGGAACCGTACACTGCTCGGGAGCCGGCACAATGGTACTGGAGATAAGCGCGACGCCGTACATATTCACCTTTAAGATGTGGGACTGGGGGCGTGTAGATCTTGACGGAAAGCCGCGTCCCATACATCTTGAGCACGGACTTGCCAACATACAGTGGGACAGAGACACGGAATTTGTAAAGCATGAACTTATCGACGCCGTAACTCCTATCCCATGCGGCGACGGAAAGATGGAGAGAACGGGACTGCACAAGCTCGAATTCATTGAAACCGTGAGAGTTACGACCTCCGCCGACACTGTAGTGAAAGCAAACGGCAGTGTTCACATGATAAACCTTGTGGAAGGCAAGAGTGCTCTCATAAAAAGCTCTGACGGTGCGTTTGTTCCGTTTGAGCTGCACTATGCCGAGACCTGCGTTATTCCCTCGGCGGCGGGAGATTTTATTCTGTCGTCACCTGACGGAAGCGAGATAAAGGTAATGACCGCCTCCGTGAGAGAATGAAACTGTATCATTTGACCTAAATATTATTTACATACAAAGGAGAAACCCACAATGAAAAAGTTCCTTGCAAGCACACTGGCTCTTACAACTCTGCTCGCAGTAAATGTATCAGCCGCAGCAAACCTCGTCAAAACCGCTGACGAAATTGACACCTCCACATACTACAACGACGATTACTCCAGAGAACAGGTCAGAGACGGTATCGTCCGCGGAGAAGAATTCCTTCTGCATCAGTGGATTACAGACTACGAACCCGAGGCTGACCTCACCCTCACGTGGTCCTCTCCCGTTACTCTCACCAAGGCTGTCCTTTACGACCGCATCAGCGCAACAGATAACGTAGCTTCCGGCTCTATCACATTCTACGACGGAACCGTAGTTGAATTCGGTGCGCTCGATCCCGACGGACTTCCCACAGAAGTTGCATTTGATGCAGTAACAACCACAAGCGCGGTAATTCATGTTGTTGCCGATGACGGTACACTTTCAGTAGGTCTTGACGAAGTTGAATTCTATGACGAAAACGGCGTCAATATAGCTCCGAGTGCAACCGCGACCGCCTCAAGCGTACTTCCCGATCAGTCCGACAACGAAGAATACGTAGCTTCATGGTATTCCGAGTCTTACACAAACTGGTACGGTGCGGAAAAGGCTATCAACGGCTATGCTAAGGCTAATGTTCCCGAAGGCGCTGAATTTGAATGGGCTTCACAGGGCGAGGCTAATCCTACTATCACTATCAACTGGTACGACAAAATCACAGTAGGCACTATCGTTCTATACGACAGAGTTAATGCGAACGACCATGTTATAGGCGGCGTTATCACATTCTCCGACGGCTCAGAGATAGAGTTTGACGAGATTCCGAACGACGGCGCGCCTTACTACATAGATGTTCCGGATAAAGAAACAACCTCCATTGAAATCAACACAGTTACCGAAGGTCCTAACCCCGGATTTGCCGAAATCGAAGTTTACACAGAGCATTTTGAAAACGGAAAGCCCATCGGCGAAACAGAAGAAGCTCCCGTTGCAGAAGCTGCCGCAGAAGAAACAACTGCTCCAGAGACTGTAGAAGAAACAACCGCTGAAACTGTAGAAGAAGCTGCTCCCGAGACAACAGAAACAGTAGAGGAAACCGCAGCTCCTGAGACTGTTGAAGCAGAAGAAACCGTAGAAACAGCTCCTCAGACCTCCGACATTTCCGTAGTTCTCGGTGCAATCGCGCTTTCCGGAATGGCTCTTCTCAGGGCAGTATCCAAAAAGCGTTCCTAAACAGTACGAATCCCGAATAGCTTTTGACACGAACATTTTAAATTAATGAAAAGGAGGAATACTGTATGCATAACAAACTGAAACGCGTATGCAGTCTGGCTGTACTTCTGGCTATGCTCACACAAATGGCGGCTTGCTCGAACACTGACGTAAGCGACACAAAAGAAACCACAGCCGAGACTAAATCCGCGACTGCCGATAATACCGAAATCACGGAAGCGACGGAAGAGGACACAAAGCTGTGCCCCAACCTTCCCTCAGACCTCAAGTTCGACGGTGAAGAGGTGCGCATCATGCAGCATCCTGCAGGCGGAGGAGACTGGGCAGAATGGCTCAGCCGCGACCTTTACGCAGAATCCATCACGGGAGAACCTATCAACGACGCGGTATTTGAGCGAAACTCATACGTTGAAGACAAGCTTGATGTTAAGCTGAATGTTTCCGATGTTCCCGACATGGCAAAGTCCATTCAGCAGCAAGCAAGCGCGGGAACAGGAGACTACCACATTTCCACCGCGAGAATAAACAGCCTCACCGCCACTGTTACGGGTGGATATCTGCGCAATCTTTACGATGTGCCGTACATGGATCTCACTCAGCCGTGGTACGACGCGAACTGCATTGAAGACGCTTCCCTTTACGATATGCTGTTCTATGTTACCGGCTCGATGATAATCCTTGACGACGACTCCACGGGTGCTATCGTTTTCAACAAGCAGCTTATAAATGACTTCAACCTCGAAAGTCCGTACAAGTTCGTTCAGAAAGGCACATGGACTCTCGACAAATTTGCGGAATACGCTCAGACTGTTGCAAGCGACCTCAACGGCAACGGAAAGGTTGACCTTGAAGGAGACAGATTCGGCATACTCTGGCAGCGCGACGCTATTATCAGCTTCCTTCACGCGGGCGGCTCAAGAATAGTCAGCAAGAACAGCGATGGTGAACCAGAATTTGTGCTTGACAACGAGAATACTATCAACTTAATGGACAAGCTCGACAGCTTTATGTTTGAGCCGCGTGTAGCTCAGAATATGCACAACTACTACAATGTATATCCCGACATCAGCGCGACGGAATGTAATGTTTTCAAGAACAACAACGCCCTGTTCATGTGGATACGTATGAGAGTTGCCGAGAACCTGCGCGACATGGAGGCGGATTTCGGTATCATTCCCGTTCCTAAGTTCAAAGAAGAACAGGATATTTACTACAGCACCGTGAACAAGCACACCTGCGCAACGATCTGCATTCCGAACGACGCTTCTCTGAATATGGATTTAATCGGTGCTGTCATTGAGCTGATGAGTGCGGAGGGTCACTACGGTCTGCGTGACGCATACTACGAAAAGAACCTCGGTGCAAAGATAGCGCGCGACCCCGAATCCACAGAAATGCTCGATATTATCATGAGCTACCGTGTTTATGATACCGGAGAGATATACAACATCGGTGGACTTGCCGATAAGCTGTATTCCCTTTCCATGGGTTCAAAAATCGGTATAGCAACACTTTTGGCGAAGAACCAGAAGGTCATGAACGTTACACTTGAGAAGAGCTTTGTTAAGCCTATGAAAGAGCTTGCGGAAAAGCTGAAATAACCTAAACAAAATAAACCGGAGCATGATTCAGTGTGATTCTGATTCAAACTCCGGTTTTGTTTTATTTTACCGACGCACCGAGTATCGCGCTCTTCGATGTATCGGATGTAACGTACAGTTCACATTTCATCTCACCGCACAGCTCACGGAGAGGAGTGAGAAATCTGTCGCCGCTTCTTGTTATCTGCCCGCCTATACAGAGAACCGACGGCGCAAACTCTCTGACAAACGGCTCGATTGCGTTCTTCAGCCGCTCTCCGAACACTGCGTATGCTTGGACTGCCTTCTCGTTTCCTAAAGCCGCCATTTTTTCAAGCTCTTTTCCGTCAAGCTCCAGTCCCACTATCTCTTTCGAGAGGGAGATTATGCCGCGCTTTGAGATATAGTCGTCTATGCACCCGTCAAGGAAAGGCGTCGGGTACACATATCCGTGAGGCGGAACACCGTGGACTTCTTCTCCGCACAGCTTGTTTTTATATGTAAACGCGCTTCCGCAGCCTGTTCCTATGCAGATGAACATTGCCCTCTCCGCTCCCGCGGCTTTTCCGAAATTCGTCTCACCGAGCGCAAATCCCGCAACGTCGTTAATGAATGTCACGTTTTCTCTCGGAACATCAAATCTGTCGGAGAAATATCTTTTAAGATTGAAGCCGTAGATCGAGTCGTATTTCGCCAGTCCTTTTATAAGGCAGATTCCGTTTTCGTAGTCGAAAGGTCCGGGGAAAGCAAAGCAGATTCTGTCAAGCTCATGTTCACCGCGCACCTCGTTTATTATTCTCGCGAAGTTATTGAGTATCACGCTTGCGAATGCGTCCGACTGTGCGGGAAAATGCATGATCTCCGTCAGCAGTGTTCCGTTTTCGACCGCCGCGGCTTTTATCTCCGTTCCGCCCACGTCAAGACTTACTGTAATTTTTGCCATTGTTTTTCTCTTTTCAGTGTTTTGTTGTGATGAGAAAGCTGCTGATTCCGGCGGGATAGTAGTCCTCGGAGTATTCTATCATCACGTCTTTTGATGTATATCCGTGCGCTGATATGAATATTGACGGCTCAAACGGGCTAATCTCGAGGTTTTCTGCTATGTCGGCGGGAGTCGGAACAACCTCAAGCTTTTTATGCGAATACTCAACGTGAAGGTCGCGGTGCGCAAGTATCTCGTAAAAAGAAGCGTCGGTGAAATCTATCTCCGTCATATCAGGGAAATACTTCACGGGGACATAGAGAGTTGAATAAAACACGGGCTTTCCGTCGTGGTAGTTTTCAAGCCAGCGCAGTCTTGTCAGCTTTGTCACGTACTCTCCCTGTCGCAGATTCAGTGCCTGAGCTACTATGTCCGACGCTTTTTCACGCTGCAATTCTATCACTCTTGTGTGCAGCTTCAAGCCCTTTTTTGTGCTTTCTTCATGGTATCCGGTGATAAAGCTCGTGGATTCGTGAAGCAGCTTCGGTTCTTTTACAAATGTACCGCAGCCTTTCACCCTGACAAGATATCCGGCTTGAGTAAGGCTGTCCAGTGCCTGTCTAATCGTCGGGCGGCTCACTCCGAGAAGTTCAACAAGCTCGTTTTCCGTCGGAATTTTGCTCTTCGGGGGATATTCGCCGGACTGTATACGTGAAAGAATATAGTCTTTAACCTGAGAATGTAATGTTGCGCCCATAATCGTACCTCTTTCTGAAATTTACGTTCAAGCAAATTGAATTTGTCATTACATACAGTATATCACACTTCGGCATAATAGTAAATACCCAATTTATATGACGGAGGATTTTTTTACAATTCGGGAGTTTTTGATATAACATTTCGCAGATTCCCGAGTTTGATTTCAAAAATTTGTATTGACATATGATTAACATAGTGATATACTATTAACACAGGAAATTATATCAGAAAAATTTGATTCAGGAGGATTTCCGAATGAAAATAAGCGACGCAAAAATTGTTTTCTCCGGCGTAAAGTCTACCTATTTCGTCAGAGGAAAAGACGGCTGCCTGTTTGAAGAAGCTAAGGCTGTCTTTAAAAATGAAGGAGACGCCGAGGTTCACGCCTATCTCAAAGCAAGCGCGACATCAAAGGACGGCAGAGACTTTAATCTTTCAGTTGTCAGCGATGTGGTTCTTCCCTGCGGCGAAAACGAAATAGCAATTCTTGTTCCCGACACAAATAAGGTGCTGAAGCCGGGATATGATTCCGTTCTCACACTCGCTCTGTACGAGGACGAAAAGTGTGAAACCGAGCCTATCGCGGTACATACCGAGGAGCACTGGGCAAGAACCAGACACTGGCAGTTCTATATGTCCCAGTCAATGCACACCGACATCGGCTACACAAACTATCAGGGTCAGCTTCCCGCGCTCTACACCTCCTTCATTGACACGGTAAAGAAGTTCATGAAGGACTCCGATATGCGCGACACCGACATTGAAAAGTACAAATACGCCATTGAATCCGGCTGGGTAATGGGCGAGGGCTACATGACTCAGGCAAACGCGGAAGAGATCAAGGAAGTAACGGAGCTCATCGGAAAAGGACGCATGGAAATCGGCGCGGGTCAGTTCAACTACACGATGGAATGCTTCTCCACGGAAGAGCTTGCACGTGCGGCATACTACACCAACCGTTATCTCGTAGACAAGCTCGGTATTTCTCAGTCGAGAGTTGAGAGAATGTTCGACAACCCGGCATTCACAAAGAGCTATGTTGACGTTGCGAACTCCGCGGGCATAAAATACGGTTATCACTCGATGAACGGCGACCGCTCTCCTTACTGGAAGAAGAAGGAATATGACGTATTCTACCTCAAAGGAAACGTTCCCGGAAACAAGCTGCTCATTTTTAACGGACATTCCTACGGCGAAAACTACGGCTTCTCTTCCCAGCACGGCTCTGCTTACAATTCCGATGTTGAAAACTGCACGGACAACGCTATCTCATGCATTGACAGACTGCTCGGTGAGCTTCTTTCACTTGAGGGACGCAGACGTTATCCTTACGACAAGTTCCCGATGCAGCTCGTACCGTTCGGCGACAATAAAGCTCCCGACGATATGCAGGTGAAGGTCATAAACTCCGTAAACAAGAGATTCGCTGACGAAGGCTATGCTTATCCGAGACTCAAGACCGCATTCCCGACAGAATTTTTCGAGGATGTTGAAGCGGAATACAGCGAAATGATCCCATCCGAGGACGGCACGGAAGAAAACTGGTGGAACGACGGCTGGGGCACTACCGCTTATGAATCGGGACTTAACAGGCTCGCAGGCAACACCATTCCCGCAGCCGAGACCGCCGCTTCATTTGCTGCCGAAATGGGTACGAAATATCCTTACAACGCCCTCTCCGAAGCTATGTACCGCAATCTTGTATACGACGAGCACACATGGGGCAACTGGGCTTACGACGACTCGCATATGTATCATTCTCAGTGGGAATGGAAACGTTCATACGCGTTCGGCGCAAAGGTTCTTGCGGACAAGTGCCTGAAGGAATCCGTTGAAGCTCTCGCTGCCGGTGCTGTCGAAAAATCCACTGGCAAGTCTATTTACGTTTACAACGGACTGAACTGGGTAAGAAACGACGCGGTTCATGTTGAACTGACAAAGGACTTCCCCGAGTTCTTCGAGATAAAGTACGGCGGAGAAAGCGTTCCTTATGAAGTAAAAGACGGCGTTCTCTCATTTGTCGCAAAGGATGTTCCCGCAATGGGATATAAGGTATACTCAGTCGAGAAGGCCGACACATCAAAGGCATCCTGCGAAACCGTGGTAAACGTAAACTCTATCGAAAACGAGTTCTACAAGGTAGTATTTGCATCCGACGGAACTATTGCAAGCATCACCGACAAAAAGGCAAACCGTGAAGTTGTAGACACAGGAGCTGTCGAAAAATTCAACCAGTATCGCTATTACGATGACCACGGAATCCCGTTCTCGAACATGAACTTCCCGTTTGACGAGGATAAATGGACTCTCCACACACCCGAAACAGCGGAGGTCATTCTAACAAAGAACGATGTCTGCGAAACGGCGCGTGTTACAACCTCGACATTCCGCAATCCTAAGATAACCCAAACAGTAAAGCTCTACCGCGGAATCCCGAGAATTGACATAGTAAACGAAGTAGTCAAGGGTGCGCTTCCCTCTCTCCAGGCTATCGAAGAAGCGTACTACACCTTCCCCTTCCGCACCGAAGGAAAGCACGAGATACGCTACGACATTCCGCTCGGCAACATGGTTGAAGGAAAGCAGACCTACGGAACATCTCACGACTGGTACACCGTATGCAAGTGGTCAGGAGTACGCGACACCGAGACAGGATACAACATGGTTCTCGCCTCTCCCAACACTGCACTTGTAGAATTTGGTGAACGCCGCACGGGTAACTGGTCATTCGACTATGTATCGGAAAAGCCCTATATCTACAGCTATGTATTCAACAATATGTGGCAGACAAACTTCCAGGGAGATCAGCCCGGTTACGCAGATTTCAAATACAGCATTTCCACAAACTCCTGCGGTGAGGATATGAGCGAAAACAACCGATTCGGATGGGAAAGCGTTACTCCCATGCAGGCGGCTGTTGTGAGCGGCAGTGCAAAGGCTGAAAGCGGTTCTTACATCAAGATCGGCTCCGACCATGTTCAGCTTACCACAATGAAGCCTGCGGAAGCGAACGGCGAGGGCATGATACTCCGTTTTGCAGAGATTGCGGGAAAAGCAGTCAGCGGAGTTAAGGTATCTCTCGGAAAAGCGGCTGACGTCACGGAAACGGACATAATAGAAAACGATCTGCCCGGAAACGCTCTCTCCGAGGAAGATTTCGTATTCGACATCCCCGCTTACGGATTCAAGACTTTCCGCGTAAGATATCATGTAGGCACTCCGGCTAAGGTTAATATCACAAGTGTTTGTTCGACAAAGGAAATCACCAGAAGCGAAAATCTCGTAATAAAGAGCGACACCGAGGCTTCGTCAATTTTCGCCGGCGGATATGAGGCTGACTGCGCGAAGGACTTTATGAACGGCAGAGAATGGGCTTCAAAGGGAGAGAGCAATCCTTGGATAAAGTTCACATGGGACGAGTCTGTGACGGTAAAAGTTCTCGCGATAGCTTCACGAAACAATCCCGCGGATCTCGTCGAAAAAGCTGAGGTTTACACGGACGGCGATGACACTCCCATAGCCGTATTCACAGGCAATCCCCTCAACTCCGACATTGAGAACAACAGAATAGTGCTTGACAAGGCTGTAACAGTAAAAGAGCTCAAGGTTCAGCTTATCGGAAGCACGGACGGCGCGCAGGTCAAGAACAACGGCTTGTCAGGCTTTGCGGCGTATGCAGACATTCCGAGAGAAGCTGAGCTTGGCGGAACATACATAAAGTGGGAAGACGCGGACGGTGCTGAATTCTACCGTATCTACCGCGGCACGACGCCTGACTTTGTTCCCGGATGCGGCAATTACATAGGCTCGACTGAACGCACAGGCTTCTACGACAGTCAGGTAACGAGCGGTATGAAGACAAAATACCACTACTCCGTATGCGCTGTCGGTAAGGACGGAATACGCGGTGAATTCTCCGACAAGGCTGCCACTGTGACTGTGGACAAATTAGAGGACAAGTCCGAGCATACAAAGCCCGAGCTTCATGCCATAGTCAGAGAAGAGGACAGAGTTGACCTATGGTGGACTCCCGTTAAGAACGACCTGCCGATAAAATACTTCAAGGTATTCCGTAATGGTGAAGAACTCACGCTCTTGCACAAGAACGACCATGTTGTATCGTTCCGTGACAAGCGCATTCCGAAAGAAGCCGGAAAGACTATTGTTTACACGGTAGCCGCAGTAGACTGGAACGGAAACGAAACATTCAGCGAACCCGTAACGGTAAAGCTCTGGTAATAAAAACAAAAGAATAAAAAGCTCCTGCTGTCTTTTGCACTGCCCCAAAGAGTTGGACTGAAAATCTAACAACGGAGGTCAGTGCGGGACAGCAGGAGTTATTTTATTTAACGTTTTTTGAGGCTTTCATCAGGACATATACCGCAGCTCCGGCAGTTACCGCAACGGAGAGAACCATTGAAAATGTATCGGTCATGTGCTTTCTGTGGAGAGTGTCCGCGAGGTGGGAATATTTTCGCTCAAGGCTTTTCGTCGGTTCAAGGTAGCTTCGCGGACGTATTCCCGATGTATCGCGAGAGTAGCTTCGGAATATCCGCGAGCACTCCTTACATCCGGCAAGGTGTTCTTCAAGAGCGCGTCTGCTGTCATTGCTTGCGGCGCCGTCCTTATAAAGCGGTATTAAATCTATCGCCATATCACACGAGAATTCCTCCAATAACATTTTCTTTGCTCTGAAAAACAAGACCTTTGCCGAGCTTTCGCTTATTTTCAAGGACTCCGCGATTTCCGAAAAAGGCAGCTCCGCGTATATCCTCAGCACCACTACGTCACGGTACTTTGCGGGAATTTTGTCAAGCACCTTTCGCACGGCGGCTGACATCTCTTCCTTTTGCACTATTTTCTCTGGGTCGGTTTCGTCGTCGCCTATGATAAGGCTGTTCCACGGATCGGTATTGATAAAATCTGTTTCGCGTCGGTTCTTTCTCACATAGCTGAAAAACGTGAACTTAGCGATGGACGCAAGCCATGTAAAAAGCTCGCTGTCTCCGCGGAATTTATAGAAGGAACGGAACGCCTGAAAAAACGTTTCCTGCGTCAGCTCCTCGGCGAGATCCTCATTCCCGCACATTCGGAACAGAAAAGTGTACACTCGATTGAAATAGCTTGTGTATATGTCTTCAAACGTTTCGGTATCAACAGGCACTTTACCACCTCCCTCTTATCGAATGATTACATTATATTATAGAATAAAAAAATGAAATATGCAATGGAATATTGTGAAAATATTAATTTTTGATTTTTTTGAGTTTTCGTGTAACCTTTTTCGATTAAGCAACACTTACTTACTGTAATACAAAGATTACAACCGAAACACACGGTTAAAAAATATACAGACATTGCAGAAAGGACTAAGATATGGCAGAATTCAAAAATCCTCTTGAGATGCGCGACGCTCCCGACCCGTTCATGACATATGACCCAGAAACGGGATATTATTACGCGCTTTTCACCTGCGGAAACAGACTTGAGCTTTACAGAAGCCGCCATGCAGCAAATATTCTCACGGATAAGGACACTCTTGTTGTGTTCCGCGTGAACGAAAAGGACGGAATCTACGGCTGCGTATGGGCTCCGGAGATGCACAAGGCTCCGAATGGCAAATGGTACATATACACAAGCGGCTCTATCACTCCCGGCGACGGTCAGAAGAGACTGTTTGTGATGGAATCGCTCACCGCAGACCCGTTTGACGGCTTTATCTTCAAAGGCAAGCTCGACGACGACCTGTTTGCCATCGACCCGACAATTTACACCGACGAGAGCGGCAAGCAGTACATCTGCTACTCACACTCATCCGCGGAAGACAATCAGCGTCTCGAGATAAGAGAAATGGCAAATCCGTATACCTTCGGCGAAAAAAGTGCTATCATTGCAGTTGCCGAATATCCGTGGGAGCTTGTTCCTCCTTATGTCGGCAAAAGCAAGATTAACGAGGGTGCGTTCTTTGTCAAGCGCGGCGAGAGACTGTTCATCATATATTCAGGCAACGGATGCTGGTCAAACGACTACTGTCTCGGTGTTGTTGAATATAAAGGCGGCGATATGTGCTCGTCGGACTCCTGGGTAAAGCATCCCGAACCTATCTTTGTTCACGGAGAGGACACATACGGACCGGGGCACGCTTCGTTCTTCAAGTCTCCCGACGGAAAGGAGCTTTGGTGCGCATATCACGTAATGCTTTCGTTCAATGAAAAGGCGGTAGTTGCTCCGCGCTACTTCTGCATACAAAAGGTTAACTTTGACGAAACCGGATATCCAGTAATGGGAAAGGTTCCCCCGCTTGACACCCTTCACAAAGCTCCGTCAGGCGAAATTGAGTAAATATTTTTAAGGAGTATTCCAATGAGCTTTCGTATAGCCGGAACAGGTATGTACGTTCCGGAAAACATTGTAACAAACGACGATCTCTCGAAGCTGGTTGAGACTAACGACGAATGGATTAGGACGAGAGTCGGTATTGAAAGAAGGCACATTTCCGTAGATGAAACCACCGCGGATATGGCAGTTAAGGCTGCTGAGGCTGCGCTTGAAAACAGCGGAATTAAACCTGAAGAGCTTGACCTCATCCTCGTTTCCACAGTCAGTGGCGACTACATTTGTCCTACAGTTGCCTGTCTCGTTCAGCAAGCACTCGGCGTACATTGTCTTGCTTATGACATCAGCGCAGCTTGCTCGGCATTCCTGTTTCTCCTTGAAACGGCGGCAGGTTATTTCGCTCGCGGAACAGTAAAGAAAGCTCTTGTTATCGGTGCGGAGAGAATGAGCCGTATTATAGACTGGAGCGACCGTTCCACATGCGTAATATTCGGCGACGGTGCGGGTGCGGCTGTACTTGAAGAAGGTGACAACTATCTTGCGTCTCACTTCAACGTACAGGGCGGAGCTGAGGTTATCAGAATACCAGCGTCTGCCGGAAAATCTCCTTTCTATAAGGGAGAGAGTCTCGGCGAGCCTTACGTTTTCATGAACGGTCAGGAAACCTTCAAGTTCGCGGTAAACAGCATCAGCCACGACATAAAGACAATTCTCGAAAAAGCCGGAATGGGAATCGACGACATCAAGTGTGTTATTCCCCACCAGGCTAACCTCAGAATTATCGACGCAGCATCCAGAAGAAGCGGAATTCCGCTCGATAAATTCTATGTAAACATCCAGGAATACGGCAACACATCAAGCGCAAGTATTCCTATGGCTCTCGATGAGCTCAACCGTGCGGGAAAGCTTGAGAGAGGCGACAACATTCTGTTCACGGCATTCGGCGGAGGACTCGCAAGCGCGGCTTCGATAATCCGTTGGTAATGTTTTGATATATCAAAAAAAATAAAAATTTATAGAAAAAGAAAGTGAGACACTACTATGTACTTCGAAAAAATTGCTGAACTTATTTCCGAAAAGATCGACTGCCCCGTTGAAGATATCACAAACGAAACAAAATTCTCCGACCTCGGCATTGACTCCCTTGACCTCGCTGAGCTTGCTATGAACCTTGAAGACGAATTCTCCATCACACTTGAAATGACAAGCGACATCGCTACAGTAGGCGACCTCGTAAAGAAGATTGAAACTCTTGTCGGAGAAAAAAATGCTTAAAACCCGCATAACAGAGCTTCTCGGCATCAAGTATCCCGTATTCCAGGGCGGTATGGCTTGGATAGCGGAAGGCAATCTTGCGGCAGCTGTATCGAACGCTGGCGGACTGGGAATTATTTCCGCTATGAACGCTGACGGCGACTACATCCGCTCACAGATACGCCTTGCAAAGTCCCTCACCGACAAACCCTTCGGAGTAAACATCATGCTCCAGAGTCCTCACGCTGACGACGCCGCTAAAATCGTGGTTGAAGAAGGCGTGAAGGTGGTTACGACGGGCGCGGGAAGTCCTACAAAATACATGAAAGACTGGGTAGCGGCAGGAATTAAGGTCATTCCCGTTGTTCCCTCAGTCGCTATGGCTAAGCGTGCCGAGTCGTTCGGAGCATCTGCCGTTATCGCGGAAGGTCAGGAGTCCGGCGGACACATCGGCGAGATAACCACAATGGCTCTCGTTCCGCAGGTAGTTGACGCGGTATCAATTCCCGTTCTTGCCGCAGGAGGTATAGGAGACGGTCGCGGACTTGCGGCTTCTCTCATGCTCGGCGCGGAAGGCGTTCAGATGGGTACAAGATTCCTGCTTGCAACCGAATGCCGTGTTCACGAGAATTACAAGAAGATGGTTCTCGCGGCGACGGACACCTCCACTATCGCGACAGGACGCAGATTCGGCGGAAACACCTGCCGTCAGCTCAAAAACAAATTCAGCCGAAATTTTACAACATTCGAGTATTCTGCGGAAGCTACTCCCGAATCCGTTGCTGCTCTCGGCGTAGGTGCGCTCAGAAAAGCTGCGGTTGAAGGCGACAAGGATGCCGGATGCTTCCTCGCGGGACAGATTGCAGGTATGCTGAACAAGGAACAGTCTGCGGAAGAGATTGTAACAGAGATTTGCAATGACGCGGAAAACCTCTTGAAAGGAGCAACAAAATGGCTAAAATCGGAATAATTTTCCCCGGTCAAGGCGCACAGTACCCCGGAATGGGTGAAAAGCTCTACGAAGCGTATCCCGAAATTCGCGAGCTTTACGAAAACGCCGAGAAGATATTCACCGGTATCACCGAGATATCATTCCACGGCACGGCGGACGACTTAAAGAAAACCGAAAACACTCAGCCTGCTCTTTATCTTGCAGAGCTTTCTGCGGCTTTGATTCTCAAAAAGAACGGTATTGAAGCCTCCGCTCTTGCAGGATTCTCTCTCGGAGAAATTCCCGCGCTCTCTTTCGGCGGTGCTTTTGATTATATTGAAGGATTCCGTATTGTCTGCAAGCGCGGTGAATTCATGAGTGCCGATCCCGGCGTTGAAACTGCTATGGCGGCTGTTTTGAAGCTGGACGGCGAAACTGTGGAAAAAATCTGCGCATCCCACAGCGGACTCTACCCCGTCAACTACAACTGCCCCGGTCAGATTACGGTATCGGGAACAAAGGAAGCCCTGAACGATGCTAAAGCGGAATTCACCGAAGCCGGCGGAAGAGTTATTCCTCTCGCTGTCAGCGGTGCTTTCCACTCCCCCTTCATGGACAAAGCGTCGGAAGAATTCGGTGCGTTCCTTAGCACCTGCGATATCAAGTCTCCCGTGACGACGGTATACGCAAACAGAAACGCTGCTCCTTACGAGAACGTGGTTGAAACCATGCAGGCGCAGATAAATCATCCCGTTCTCTGGGAAAAGACAGTCCGCGCTATGGCTGAGAGCGGCATTGACACATTCATCGAAGTAGGTCCCGGTCAGACGCTGAGCAAGTTTGTTCAGAAGACTGTTCCCGGAGCTAAGACATATCACGCGGAAACTCCCGAAGAAATAGAGAAAATCGTTTCGGAAGTTCTCTGATAACGGAGGAGTATTATGCTTAACGGAAAAGTTGCGGTAGTTACAGGCGGCTCGCGCGGTATCGGTCGTGCGGTTTGTCTCAAGCTTGCCGAAAACGGAGCTGACATTGCGCTCCTCTATGCCTCAAACGAACAAAAAGCTAACGAAGTCGTCGCTGAGATTGAAGCTCTCGGAAGACACGCTGTCGCTTACAAGTGCGGAGTTCAGAGCTTTGATGAAACCGCCGCTGTTGTCACACAGATAATGACGGACTTCGGACACATTGATATTCTTGTAAACAATGCGGGAATTACGCGCGACAAGCTCATGCTCTCCATGAAGGAAGCTGATTTTGACGACGTAATTGACGTAAATCTCAAGGGCGTTTTCAACATGATGCGCCATGTATATCCGATTTTCGCTAAACAGAAGAGCGGCAAGATAGTAAACATCAGCTCCGTAGCGGGTCTTATGGGAAATCCCGGTCAGACAAACTACTCTGCTGCAAAAGCCGGCATAATCGGAATGACAAAGTCGGCAGCACGAGAACTTGCCGGACGCGGAATCTGCTGCAACGCCGTAGCTCCCGGATTTATCGAGACCGACATGACGGCGAAATTTGTGGAAGACAAGGCTGCGCTTGACAAAATCCCGCTCAAAAGAATGGGCAAGGCTGAGGAAGTCGCTAATCTCGTGTTCTTCCTCGCGTCTCCCATGTCCGACTACATTACGGGAGAGGTTATTCGCTGCGACGGCGGCATGGCAATGTAATTTAATCGAGAAAGGAATTTGATTTATATATGAGACGTGTTGTTGTAACCGGTATGGGATGCTTATCACCTGTCGGAAATACAGTTGAGGCTTACCGCGAGGCTATATTCAGCGGAAAAAACGGTATTGACGAGATAACATACTTCGATACCACCGACTATAAATTCAAGCTCGCGGCTCAGCTCAAGGATTTTAATCCCCTTGAAAGGCTCGACAAAACGA
>ERZ779861.1725-NODE-1725-length-23332-cov-3.502556_pt1 | contig 23332 bp, 17 predicted proteins | sample MGYA00511558_ERZ779861 | MGnify/ENA primary metagenome ERZ779861 (study PRJEB29588, sample SAMEA2163432) | human gut metagenome | biome: human gut; feature: human-associated habitat; material: faeces | place: Denmark | collected 2008/2010 ...
TTTTTCAAAACTATTGGATAACATTAATGGGCAATATGTCCAAGGCTCAAGGCATATTCATCATTGATGCATCAGCTTACAGGAGAGCGCGTGGTTATATCTATTATCAGGACGAAGATACTAAAGAAAGAATGAGCATGATTATTGTTGTAAGAAAAATAAATAAGTACATGACATCAAGATACTTTCATAGTGAAGAATTTCAAAAATGCTTTCCTCATCTTGTAATGGCAAAATGTATGTATGACGAAGATTTTCTTGCCGAGCTGCTCAAAATCAATCCCAAAATTCGAGTGATAAACAAAACCATGCGTGAGCTGAAAACACCGACAGCCGAATAAACAAAACAACGCACCTCCAAAATCGTTTGACTTTGAAGGTGCGCATTTTATTTGGCTGTATTAATTCAGTCTTCGAGAACTCCGCATTCGAGGTCGTTTCTCATGATGGTGGACTTTTCAAAACGGGACTCTATCTTGACTTCGCGTCTTTCGTCACCGCTCTTTGTGAAGCCTTCCATTATCTCAAGAACATGGTATGTCTGTCCGCAGTTGCATCTGAACTTACGTCCTGTCTGGAGTGCCTTCGCCATGTCGGCAAGTCCGAGAGCGCGGCTGTTTTCGGCGTAGTTGTCGAATTCGAGAGGCATTTCACGCATTCCCTCGCCCGGTCTGAACAGTCTGATAGGACCGCCGAATCCGTTCGGGTCAGGTACGTACAGTGTTCCCTCTGAGCCGTATACTTCAACTCTTGCCTGTTCGGGATAGTATACGTCAAATGTAGTAAAGAGTGTGCCGATAGCTCCTGATTCAAAGCGCATTGTGCCGGCGATGTATGTATTAACATCGACGTCGATTATCTCACCGTTGTGCGGCTGGCTTGTGATAAGTCTCTTCTCAAAGCTCTTCTTTGTCATAGCGGATACGTCGCTGACATTGCCGAGAAGGTTGATGAGAGCCGTGATGTAGTAAGGTCCCATATCGAACATAGGACCGCCGCCGTACTTGTAGTAGAATTCCGGATCGGGATGCCATGTCTCGTGACCGCGGCAGATCATAAAGCCTGCGCCGCCTATTGGTGTACCGATAAGTCCGTCCTCGATTATCTTACGGCAGGTCTGGATTCCGGCGCCGAGGAATGTGTCGGGAGCGCCGCCGAGCATGAGGTTCTTTTCCCGAGCGATATTAACAAGCTCTTTTCCCTCTTCAAGGCATGCTGCGAGGGGCTTTTCGGAGTAAACGTGCTTGCCGGCAAGAAGTGCAGCCTTCGATACTTCATAATGCTCGTAGGGTCTTGTGATATTCAGAACGATATCAACATCGGGGTCAGCGAAAAGCTCATACATATCGTTATACAGCTTCGGAATATTGTACTTCTTTACAGCGTTCTCCGCGCGTTCTCTGATAAGGTCGCAGACGCCGATTATCTCGATATCCTTGAACATATTGGTGATATTTTCAAGATATATGCCGGAAATAGCGCCTACTCCGACAAAACCGATTCTTATCTTTCTCATGTTGTCCTCCGTATCTGTCTCAATACATCTTTGCGTTGTTTTCAAAACGTTCGGTTGTGAGATTGTGGTCGATGGCGTACTGCTTTCCTTCTGCTGCCCAGAGCATACCGCGCTTCATGAGTATCTCGGCGTTGGGAGATTTATCAAATACGTCGTCGTGATGACCGAGAGAGGTGTAGAACACTCTTCCGTTGCCCCAGAACTTCGTCCATGCTACGGGCATATCAACGGGCTTGTTGGAGATATGGTAGTAGTGAACGAGCGGGAAACGTGTAGTAGCGAGAACCTCAATGGCGGGGTCTACATGGAGGTAGTAGTGCTCACTGCAAACGTCGAAGTCTTCAAGTCCTTCGGTAATGGGGCTTGAGCCGTGGCAGATATTGACCTTGTAGTTCTGTCCGTCTCCGCCCGGATGGCTTACCCACTGACCGCCGGTCATAAACTGCCATTCGGTGTTGTCGCGGAAGGAGTCGCACATACCGCCGTGACATCCAGCAAGACCTGTTCCCTTGCCGACAGCCTTAGATATCTTCTGCACTCTTTCCCATGTGATCTGACCCATAGTCCAGCAGGCTACGATGAGGTCGTATGTGCAGAGCTTATCCGCGTCGTCAAGGCATTCCTGATTGTCGTAGATTTCAGCGGTATAACCTTCCTCTTCCATAAGACGTGCAAAACGCTTTGACGTCAGCTGAGGTTCATGTCCGTCCCAGCCGCCCTGGAAAATCAAAACCTTTTTCATTTTCAGTCTCCTTTATTACAGCTCAGCGAGAGCTTTATAGTCGTTTTTAAGCTGCTTGTAAAGTCCTTTGTAGATATCGTAGAACTTTGCGTAGCGCACGGTGTTATCTTCATCCGGCTCAACGGTTTCCTTAGCCTTGACTATGGCATCGCAGGCTTCCTTCACCGTAGGATAAAGTCCCGCTCCCACCATTGCGAGAATAGCCACGCCGAGCGCAGGTCCTTCGTCAGACTCGATGGTCGTCACGGGGATTCTGTACACATCCGCGAGCATTTTACGCCACAGCTTGCTCTTTCCGCCGCCGCCGCATATCTTCATGTCGTCCGGATGAACGTTCATCTCATCAAGCACGGAGAGGCAGTCCTTCAGCGAATAGCATACTCCCTCAAGAACGGCGCGCGTCATGTCCCCTCTCGTGTGCATAGCGGAAAGTCCTATGAAAGCTCCGCGGCAGTCGGGGTCAAGGTGCGGCGTTCTCTCACCCATGAGGTATGGGAGATAGAGAAGTCTGTTTGCGCCTATGGGAGCTTCTGCGGCTTCCCTATCCATTACGACATACGGGTCGACGCCTTCTTTTTCAGCCTCGTGTATTTCTTCGGTGCAGACGGTGTCTCTTATCCATCTGAGCGAAAGTCCGGCAGCCTGAGTTACACCCATGACGTGCCAAGCTCCGGGAACGGCACAGCAGAATGTGTGTACTCGTCCGGCAGGGTCTATCTCTATATTATCTGTATGAGCGAAAACCACGCCGCTTGTGCCTATCGTAGTGAAAGCGCGTCCGTCAGACACAACGCCTTCTCCAACAGCCGCCGCCGCATTGTCTCCCGCTCCTCCGACTACGGGTGTTCCCTCGGCAAGAGCGCATTTTTCAGCGGCTTCTTTTGTGAGATATCCCGTGATTTCGGGGGATTCGTACACCTTTCCGAGGAGCTTTTTGTCAATTCCCAGCTTTTCGAGAACCTCATCGGACCACTTTCTCGCGGGAACGTCAAGAAGCTGCATACCGCTTGCGTCCGACACTTCCGTTGCGTATTCTCCCGTAAGAGTAAGTCTGATATAGTCCTTCGGAAGCAGGATGTGCGCGCATTTTGCGTAAATCTCCGGCTCGTGCTTCTTCACCCACATGATTTTTGACGCGGTGAAGCCTGTAAGCGCGGGATTTGCGGTTATCTCGATAAGGCGTGCTCTTCCGATTATGTTTTCGATATCGCGGCATTCTTCTCCGGTTCTCTGGTCGCACCAGATTATCGAAGGACGGAGGATGTTGTTGTTCTTATCAAGCATAACAAGACCGTGCATCTGTCCCGATATGCCGATTCCGACGACGTCATTCTTGTCTACTCCGCTCTTCTCCATTACGGTGCGGACAGTTTCAAACACGGCGTTCTTCCAGTCGGCGGGATCCTGCTCTGCCCAACCGTTTTTCGGCTGATAGAGAGGATACTCGACTGTGTGCGACGCCTGTTTTTTTCCGAGACTGTCGAACAGCACGGTTTTTGTTCCGGATGTGCCGACGTCAATTCCTATCGTATATTTCATGTGTCTCTCCGTTATCTTATAGTTACTTCGAGGCAGTCGTCAAGTCCGAGCTCGCGGCTTCTTTCATCCGGCTGATGTCCGCCTACGTAGAGCTTGAGTCCGCCGTCAGCCGTGTCTCTCTTACCGTCGGAGAGGACAGCCTTTGTCCAGTACGCGTCTACATGGAGCTTTATCTCTCGCTCTTCACCTGCGTCAAGCTCTACAGCGTCAAGTCCGCAAAGCTGGAAGTTCGGAGTGGGCGTTCTTGAATCCTTGAATTCGGCGTATACCTGAACCTTTTCGACTCCGCGCATTTTGCCTGTGTTTTTAACCTTTACGCTGACTTCATATCCGTCCTCGACAGCAGTAACGTCGGCGCAGGAATACTCAAACTTTGTGTATGACAAACCGTAGCCGAAGGGGTAAAGCGGCTTTTCTGTGATGTAGCGGTATGTTCTGCCGGTCATGTTGTAGTCGGTGAAGTCGGGGATGGTGTTGTGCTCGCCGTAGAATGTGATGGGAAGTCTTCCGCTCGGTGAGAACCTGCCCGCGATAAGCTCAGCGACAGCAAGACCGCCGACTGCTCCCGGATACCACATATCAATCACGGCGTGAACCTTTGAACGAAGCTCGTCTCCGAGATCAAGCGCACCGCCGCCCATGAGAACCACTACGACGTCCTTGCAGACAGCGCAGACCTTTTCGGCAAGCTCCATCTGAGTTTTCGGCAGCTTCAGAGCAACCTTGTCTCCGTTGTCGAAATATTCGTTCTTCATGCCGGTTTCTTCGCCCTCGATAGTGCAGTCAAGACCGAGGCAGAGCACCGTCACGTCAGCGTTTTCGGCGTACGATACACCCTCGCTTATCATGTTGGTGAAGCCTGTGCAGTCGTTTCTGTGGTCGAGCCATACGTTGCAGCCCTTAGCCACACGAACGTTTTCAGAGCCGAATACTCTTCTCATACCGTCAGCGGGAGTGATGTATTCGGACGCCATACCGTTGTAGTTGCCCTCGAGAGCGATGTGGGACATAGCGTTGGGACCGATAACCGCGATTTTCTTCTTTTCCGCGGGATTCATGGGGAGGAAGCCATCGTTTTTCAGAAGAACAGCGCATTCTCTTGCTGCCCTCAGGTTCAGCTGTCTGAATTCCTCGCAGTCGAGCTTGTCAAACGGAATATCGGAATAAGGACGCTTTTCTTCAAATTCGCCGAGAAGCACTCTTATTGTGTAGAGCTTTACCGCAGCATCGGTGATATCCTCTTCCGTGATGAGGTCGCTTTCGTATGCCTCCATAAGGTGGGAGTACGCGCCGCCGCAGTTGAGGTGACAGCCCGCTTTAAGAGCTATAGCGCAAGCCTCTTCAATCGTTTCGGTGTAATGATGATATGAGTAGATGTCCTGAATAGCGCCGCAGTCGGAGGTGAAATATCCGTCGAACTTCCACTGCTCGAAGAGGATATCCTGCATGAGCTTTTTGGAAGCACAGCAAGGCTCTCCGTTTGTACGGTTGTACGCGCCCATTACTCCGGCAACTCCTGCGTTCACTGCGTATTCAAATGCGGGGAGGTAGGTTTCCCAGAGGTCATGGTCGTTTACTACGGCGTTGAATGTATGTCTGAGAGGTTCGGGACCGGAATGAACTGCGAAATGCTTTGCGCAAGCTGCGGCTTTGAGAAACTCGCCGTCTCCCTGAATACCCCTGATGTAGTTCACGCCCATTGCCGCCGTCAGGTACGGGTCTTCGCCGAAGGTCTCCTGTCCTCTTCCCCATCTGGGGTCACGGAAGATATTGATGTTCGGCGTCCAGTATGTAAGTCCCTTGTAGATATCGTAGTCCTCGTGCTCCTGTGAGCTGTTGTACTTAGCTCTTGCCTCGGTCGATACCGCTTCTCCTACTGTTCCGATGAGCTTCGGGTCGAATGTTGCGGCAAGTCCGATAGCGTGCGGGAATACCGTTGCCATACCCGATCTTGCTACGCCGTGAGAAGCTTCGTTCCACCAGTTGTATTCATGTATGCCGAGTCTCTCGATTGCGGGGGAGTTATAGAGAAGCTGCGACGCTTTTTCCTCCACCGTCATCTGAGAAACTATTTCTTCCGCTCTTTTTCTTGCGATTTCTTTATTCATTGGGTCTACCGTGCCTTTCCTGTGATAAAATGAGCTTTCCTCACGCGCCGAACATTACGTCGTTTACGATATTTTCAAGGAATTCCTGTCTGCCGCTGATGTTTGTTGTAACGTCGCCCATCTTCTTTGCGTATGCTTCAAGCTCTTCAATTGTAGCGGTTCTGTCGCTTATCTTCTTGCCGATGCCTTCGTTGTAGCTTGCATAGCGGTTCTTTACGAATTCGTCGATTCTGCCATCCTTGATAAGGCGATCCGCAAGTCTGAGGCCGAGAGCGAATGAATCCATACCTGCGATGTAGGAGTACGCGATGTCGTCCCATGTGTAGGAACCGCGGCGAGCCTTTGCGTCAAAGTTAAGACCGCCGTTTGTGAATCCGCCCGCACGGATAACTTCAAGCATGCAGAATGTGGTTTCGTATACGTTTGTCGGGAACTGGTCTGTGTCCCATCCGAGGAAAAGGTCGCCCTGGTTTGCGTCAATTGAACCGAACGCACCATTCACTCTTGCTACTGTAAGCTCGTGCTGGAAGGTGTGACCTGCGAGAGTTGCGTGGTTAGCTTCGATATTGAGCTTGAAGTCCTTGTTAAGGCCGTATTTCGCGAGGAATCCGCATACTGTAGCCGCGTCAAAGTCATACTGGTGCTTTGTGGGTTCCTTCGGCTTGGGTTCGATGTAGAAGTCGCCTGTGAATCCGATGGAACGCGCGTAGGATGAAGTCAGCTTGAGAAGGAACGCGAGGTTGTCAAGCTCCTTGCCCATGTCGGTGTTGAGAAGTGTTTCATAGCCTTCTCTGCCGCCCCAGTAAACATATCCGTTGCCGCCGAGCTTTACTGTGATTTCCGTAGCCTTCTTAATCTGAGCGGCAGCAAAAGCAAATACGTCGGCGTTCGGAGCTGTTCCCGCACCGTGCATATATCTCGGGTTGTTGAAGCAGTTGGCTGTACCCCAGAGGAGATTCTTGTTGTTTTCCTTCATAAGGTCGGCGAGGAGGTCTGTTATAACGTCAAGTCTCTCGTTGCTTTCTTCAAGAGATGCGCCTTCGGGAGCGATGTCTCTGTCGTGGAAACAGTAGTAGTCGATGGAGAGTTTGTTCATGAACTCGAACGCAGCGTGTGCCTTAGCCTTTGCAAGCTCCATGGGATCTGTTTCGCCGTAGGTCTTTACGTTTGTGCCGCAGCCGAACATATCAGTACCGTCGGCGCACATTGTATGCCAGTAGGACATAGCGAACTTCAGCTGATCCTTCATGGGCTTTCCGAGGATTACCTCATCGGGATTGTAGTAGCGGAAGGACATGGGATTTTTGGAGTCTCTTCCTTCATATTTAATGTAAGGTATCGTGGGGAAAAACTCTTTCATGGCGTGCTCCTTATTTAAAATTAAGTGTAAAATATTTTTCTGTATATATTGTAGGATATCAATCCTCAAATTTCGCGCCACATAGCTATTATTTATAGACAAAATTTGACTTTTTGCAATTTCAGACTTGAAAACAGTGACTGATTAAAGTATAATCAATTCAGAAGCAAACAATAATTATTATTCGGTGAGAAATATGTTTTACGAATTTAAACATTCATTGTCAGCAGATTACTTTACCGTTGAGCCAGGCTCTGATTTTGAGTTTTCCGCGCATATGCATCATTGCTTTGAGCTTCTTTGCATACTTGAGGGAGAAATGCACGTTGAGATAGACAAGCTCAGCTACGACATGAAGGCAGGCGACGCTGTTATGATATTTTCAAACCAAATACATTCGATGAAAACCGTGGGACACTCGGTCCATGTTTTGACATTGTTCTCCCCTAAGCTCATCAGCGCATACTCAGAAAAAACCTCCGGCAAAGTACCCGTGAGCAACCTTTTCCGCCCGAATTCCTTCTATGTCGAAAAGCTCAGAACCTTTAACCGCGAAAGCCCTCTCATTGACGTAAAGGGGCTTTTGTACTCTCTCTGCGGTGAATTTGACGCCGTCGCGGAATATCGCAAGGTTGAGGCTACGTCAAATATGCTGCTTTACGATATATTCAAGTTCATCGAGAACAATTACAACAAAAACTGCACCCTCGCCAACCTCGCGAAATACACCGGATATGACTACGCGTATCTGTCGCGCTACTTCCGCAAGGCTGTCGGGATATCGTACAACGACTACGTGAACCAGTACAGAATCTCGAAGGCGTGCTACCTGCTCCAGAACAGCGAGATGACCGTGCTTGAAATATCGAACGAATGCGGATTCAACTCACTACGAAGCCTGAACCGCCACTTCAAGGAACAGCTCGGTATGCCGCCCGCAGACTACAGAAAACAGCTCAAGGACAATCAGCCGCAGACAAAAAGCGACGGTGAATCCGAATAAATTCATACGAAAAATCCCCGAAGGAAGCTTATTCAGCCGTGAACCTCCGAAATTCTGACATTCAGGAGGACACAGCACTTCACTCGGGGATATTTTTTGCTTATTTTTTCTTTTTGGGCGAGGACTGGACGTAGATTATTACTGCGACTGCCGCTCCGAGGAACACGACTGTTGCCGCAAGTATAGCCCAGCTTCCGTCGGAATTTCCGCTATTGTTTGCACCCGACGCCACTATTTCTTCCGCTTTTATCTCTTTTTCGTATTCGGAGGACTTTTGCTCGACTATTGTTCCGCCGGGTACTTCTTCAGCGGCTTCGGTTTCTTTCGCGGTGTTTGCGCTCTTGTCCGTTGTTCCGCATATCGTCACCTCAGAAAGCTGGAAGCATCCCGACTCAGCACCTGCGGAATAGAATCTGAAATACGAATATGACTCATCGCTTTCTACGGTTGTGGCGAAATATGTGAAGTTTACGTTTTCAAAGAAGCTGTCGTCGCCGGAGATTATCGTAGTCCATTTTTTGCCGTCGTTTGAGCCGTCGATTTTCCAGGATTTCGGATTGCGTCCCTCGTATTCCTTTGTATCGTTAGCCGTAGCCATGAGCACGCCCGTAACAAAATACGGCTGTGTGCATTTAATTACGGAATACAGAGGAAAATCTCCCGTGCAGAACTTTGTCTCTACATTTCCGTCCCAGAGCTTGTCCGCGCTTTCGTTCGGGTTTCCGTTTGTGCCGTTAACAAATTCATAATTCTTTATCGGAGTTACGCCAATAGACTCAGCGGCTTCCTTAGCTCCCGAGCTTTGCTTAGAGCCTGCTCCGCCGAGCGCAAGATATGCCCAGTTTGAGCTGTCACTCTCCCCTTCTCCTATCTCGTCCGACCATGTGAAGTAATACGAAAGCTCGCCGTTCTCATCAATATCGCAGAAAGCAAAATCCACGAGAAGCTGCGCACCGTCCTCGATGACAAAATCAGACGGAACGTATTTATACTCTATGGTATATCCGTTGCTCTCCTGCTTGTATCCGATTTTGGAATACTTCGGAGCTTTGCCGTGTACGGTTCTGATGGGATCGTCGCCGTTCGGAACAAGCTGAATCATGCGCTGTCCGTCCTGCCACGTCTTGCCGTAAACGTCTTTTTCGTCTATGAAGAGGTTTATGCAGTCGTTTTTGTACTTTCCGTCCGCGTCAAAGGTAAAGTCGTTGTCAAACACCTCAAAGAGAAAATATACAGCCTCGTCGTCGTAAAGCACGGACACATACGCGACTGAGCTGCCCGGCAGTTTTCCGCTAAAATCCTTGCCTGCGGTAACGTTCATCAGTCTTGTACGCGTTGCCTGATACCATATTTTATCAATGCTGCCGTCAATTACCGGAGTGCCGTATTTTACCGACATTGTCTGTCCTATAGCACCTGCCGGAAGCGCGGAGAACACAACCGTCATTATAATAATCCCTGTGAGCAGGAGTGACATCAACCTTTTCATCTGTATAATATATCCTTATGCACCTTTAATAATTATAGAAAATCTACATATATCTCTTATATATTATAATGTTATCCCGCTGTTTTGTCAACCGCTTTACAAAAAATCTCAAACTTCTTGCAGTGCGGCGTTTTCCGTAGTATAATATATCAGAATAAAAACAAAGGAAGTATATCATGACTACCGAATTCAATATTCCCTACGGAAAACTGAGCGAGCAAAAACTCGACTACTATAAAACCGAAAACGCCGAAAGCTCCCCGCTGTTCGTTTATTTCCACGGAGGCGGACTTGAATGCGGAGACCGCAGCAACGGCACTCCCATCGCTTTTGAATATCTCGCAAACCGCGGCATCAGTGTGGTCTCCGCCGACTACAGGATGTACCCGAGCGCGCACTTCCCCGATTTTCTCACCGACTCTGCCGAATGTGTTGCGTGGTGCGTGAAGAATCTCTCGTACAGCGAGCTTTATGTAGGCGGACAGAGCGCGGGCGGATATATTTCCATGATGCTGGCGTTCGACAAGAGGTACCTCGCCGCTCACGGAATCGACTGTGCCGACAAAAATCAAATCGCGGGTTTCTACCTTGACGCAGGTCAGCCTACGGTACACTATAATGTTCTGCGTGAGCGCGGTCTTGACACAAGGCTTATACGCGTTGACGAAGCCGCTCCCGTTTACTTTATCGAAGAGCCTGCTCACCCAGAGCTTCTGCCGCGATATGAGATAACGGTGTCCGACAACGACATGGTTTGCAGGCTTGAGCAGAACATGATGCTGCGCCGCACTATGCTCCATGTGGGCTATCCGGAGGACAAGGTCAAGCTCGTTATAATGGAAGGCTATACTCACTGCGGCTACGGCGGTGTAATTGACGAGGACGGCTTGTCAAAGTACGGCAAGATGGTCGAGAAATTCATAAGAGGATAATTCCTACAATATTAATATAGCAAAAAAGCTGCCGCAGATGAGGTAATTCTTCACCCATGACAGCTTTTATTCAGTTTATGCCCTGCACTATCTCAAGAAGTCTTTCTGACGTTACATCGTTTGAGATGTGGTTTCTCTTCACGGCGTACAGCGACTGTCCGAGACCGCGCACAAGCTCCTGCACTCCCCAGTTTGTCGAGAATGTGACGGTATATCCTTCCTCGACAGCTATTCTCGCGGCGTTGTCCGTTATCTTTCCTTTGGGATACGACAGCGCGAGAACATTGTCTTCTCTCAGGTTCTCGAGGAATTCTCTTGACATAATAAGATCCTCTCTCACTGTGTCAATGTACTCCTCTTCCGTCTCTCCCGCAAGCTGTCCCATATCGTACCGCGCGTTCTTTTCGTAGTTTTCACTGCGGTGCATATCGTAGGTGTGGCTCTGCAAGGATATCACGCCGGAATTTGTCATTTCCTTTGCTTCTTTTTCGCCGAAATGCGGAGTTATGGGCGCGTCTGTGTCGAGATACGTCGTTTTGCCAAAGCTCGTGCCGACTGTGAATATCACTGCTTTCATTCCATGCTCGCTAAGCACAGGGTACGCGTATTCGTAATTGCTGTAGTAGCCGTCGTCAAAGGTGATGAGCACGGGCTTTTCGGGAAGCTCTCCGCCGGAGTAAACATAGTTCACCATATCGTCAAGCGTTACGGCAGTGTATCCGTTCTCGGCGAGAGTCTCCATGTGCATACGAAACGTCTCGGGAGTCACCGTCATGTCGTTCGGCTCTTCGGCTATGTTGTGGTACATCAGCACGGGAACATCCTTCGTGTAGTCCGCGGTATCGAGCTGCTTTGCGTCAAAATATGTGCCAAAATAAACCTCCGCGTTTTCCGCCGTCACAAGATGTCCGAAATCGTCGGGGATATACACGCTCTCGTCTCCGAATATCCTTGCCGCTGCCATATGTCCCACGTTGTTGCGGAAGTGAGTGCGGTCGTAGAAGTATCTCGGCTCGAAGCTGACGGATGAATACGAGAAGTCCCAGAAATCCACAACCTCCGCAAGACGTGTGTAGAACGCACATACGGAATCGGGGTAGAAATTGTTCATGTACTCATAGTAAACGGGAGCGGCGACTACGATAAGGTTCACTCCGTTGTCCTCGCACATTGAGACGATGTTTTCCATGCTCTTTATGCAGTCGTCTACAGCGGGAAGAAGATAGTTTCCGTGCGGGTAGTCTATGAATTCCGGATAAGCTTTGTAGTAGTTATCCATATCCGATATAGGCTCAATGTCTCTTCTTCGCTTGTCGTATGCTCCCGTTTTCTCGTCGAAAATGTTGTAGTACTGCGACAGCCATGTGCGGGTCTGATATGCCTTCAGCTTTGCAACGCCATACGACGGAGTAGCGAACAAAAATCGCGAGTAAAATCCCAGCGGGTCCGAACCGTCAACGCGCGGCATCATGGAGTGGGTGTATTTGTTTGATTCTTCGTTGTACACGGCTCCGTTGTCGATGTAGACGTTCACCACAAGATTTTTCACCGTGTAGTTCTTTATCATGTATGACACCATCTGCTCAACATCAAGCATATCCGCGCCGTACATTATCATATTATAAAACTTCGCGTCGAGATATTTTCCGAAATCCTCCGTCGGGAACGATGAGGTGGAGGAGCACCCGATTATATAGGAGTCGTAGTCGGCATAGTGCTCGTCGAGATAGGATATTTTCGCCGTGCGCGGGTTGTTCGTAATATCGTAGCTGTACCAGTTCATTATCTTGTCGCCAAACACGCCGAACGGGTCTGTCGTATAGTTGAACACACCGATAAGCGCGAGTATCACGGCGACGGTCGAGAAGAACATGGTCAGCCATTTTTTTGATTTCATCTATTCTGCCCTCATTTCAGCAAGACATATGTTATATTATGCCCTTGCCGTTCCATTTCAGTACGGTTTTGTATCCGAGCTTTTTGTACCATCCCGAAACGCCGGTGTAGTGAATGTAGCTGTAGTCGTATCCCTCTGTACGAAGTATCTCGGTCACGTTTTTCACCATGGTAAGCCCGATTCCGCGGTTTCTGTATTCCGGCAAAGTTCCGACGCATCCCGGTCCGGCTACTTTTATCTTCCGTCCGTTTATCTCGTACTCTCCCATGCCGTCGACCAGACAGAAGCTTGCCACCTTGCCGTCGATAAATGCGCAGTATATTCTCTCGTCAGCGGTAAAGTATTTTCCCCAATCGTCTGCTACGCGGAGCACGTCCTTTTTCAGCTCACCGCAGTCTCCCGTGAAGTAGCCGAACATAACGCTGCCGTCAAGCTTTTTGTCGTAGCTGCTCTTGTCAAACTCGGCAAGGGGGAGTATCATTTCCTCGCAAACCGCAGTATCGGGGATATTTTTAATGCGCTCTTCTTCAAAAAAGCCGGGGTGCATCATGTTAAATAAGTCGATATAGTCCTGTTTTGTCATAGCAAATCTTTCCGTATCAATATTGTTTATAGATAAATTCCGACGAAATATACGAGCCGCGCATGATTCCGAAGAACAGTATCACAAGAAGCGACGCGAGAAGAACGGCAAACTGCACCGCACCGTGTTTTTTGTTTACCACAGAGAGAACAGTCTCACCGCGCTTTTCCTCGTAGAACTCCACCGCAAGCAGGAACAGTGTGGAAACTCCGATAACTATGTAGTCCGAGAGAGAAAGTCCCATGCCGATGACGGTTCCGTCCCACAGCTCGTGGATATGCATGCTGAGGGGATTCAGAGTTTTTATAATAAGCTGAAACGCAACGATAAGTCTCGGCGAGCGCGTGATATATCTTCCGACAAACACAACGAGCGCAGTCCGAAGCATAGAAAAAATCTTCCATCCGCGCGAATCGGAGTTGATATGCAGCTTTTTCTTAGCGCCCGAATAAACTCCGGCAAGAAGCACGGACGAGGTGATTATCAGACCGTTGTAGAAGCCGTAGGCTATGTACCTGAAATTCGCGCCGTGCCATATGCCGATTATCAGATATATAGTAAATGTAGCAAGCGTCGTCGGGAGTATTTTACCGAACTTTCCACCGATTTTGCTTCTAGACCATTTGCCGAGCTTACCGAAGGGCTTTGACAGCGACAGCGGATAGAAAACATAGTCCCTCATCCAGCCGCCGAGCGTGATATGCCATCTTCTCCAGTATTCCGACAAAGACTGCGCGAATATAGGACGCCCAAAGTTCTCTTCCATCGTGATTCCGAACAGCTTTGCCGCGCCTATCGTGATGTCAATGCCGCCCGAGAAGTCGCAGTAGAGGTTTATGCAGTACATGAGCACGGAGAATGCGGTCACAGCTCCACCGTAGTCGTCGTAATGGCGGAAGAACGCGGTCACGGCAACGGCGGCACGGTCTGCGATAACCATTTTCTTGAAATATCCCCACATCATGCGCTGTATTCCGTCTCGGAGGTTGTCTGTATTCAGCTGAGCGGGAGATGTGAGCTGTGTTCCGAGCTGATCGTAGCGGGAAATAGGTCCCTGAACAATCTGCGGAAAAAACGAAACAAACAGCGCGTACTTTAGAAAGTTATGCTGAGCCTTGTATTTTCCTCTGTAGCAGTCGACAACATATCCGACCGACTGAAAAATGTAGAACGAAACTCCGAGCGGAACAAGAAGATTCGGCACACTCGGCTCCACTGTCTTACCGAAGGCTGAGATGAGGGACACAAAAATGTTCACGGTAAAGTCAAGATATTTCAGCACGTAGAGCATAGCAAAAAGCACCGCGCATACGACTGCAACGACTGCTTTTTTGCGCTTGGTTATCCCGTCCTGCAAGGCTTTTTCGCTCTTCGGTATTTCGGACTTTTTGTCGTTCAGCCGCTCGAGCAGAATTCCGGCGAAAAATGTCAGTGCGGCAGTGAAAACAAGATACAGCACGGTTTTGTATCCGCCGCCCCACAGATAAAAAACGCAGCTCGCCGCAAGCAAAGCGCACCACGCATACTTTTTCGGAAGAAGGTAGTAAGCCCCGACAGTAACGGCGAGAAATACGATAAATGATACGGATATGAAATTCATCAGTCTTTTTTGGAGTCTATAAGCTCAAGAATAGCGTCAACCGAGTTGAAGTTTTCGGGGAGAAGGTCGTCAACGTTAATCTCAACGTCAAATTCAGCCATTATCTCCGTAACGATTGCAACTATGTCAAGAGATTCGATAAGTCCGTCGTCAATGAGCGCGTCTTCGTTTTCAAAGTCCACGTCGGGGCAGATGTCGGTGAGTATTCCTATGAGCTTTTCTCTGTTTTCGTTTTTCATTTTATTTAACCTTTCTTATTTCTTATATATCAAAACCGAGGAATGCATTCCGTCGGCAGTGTATCCGTTGTTTTCGTATGTTTTCTCGGCGGGAGCATATCCTTCGCGCACCCACACGATGCTTTTTTTCGGTACTGTTCCGTTGTACGCGCGGACAAGCTCTCCGGCTATGCCCTGCCCTCTTGAACTCTGTGCAACGCAAAGGTGACGAAGCTCAAAGGAAGCGCGGCTTTTCTCAAAATGGAGCAGTCCGTCGTTTTTGTGGAGGATAAATCGTTTTTCCCGCACGGCTGAAGCTGTCTCGTCCTTGTCCGGCAGGCAGCCTGTGAGCGGAGAAAAGCTCTCCGACAGCAGTTTTTCTATGAGCGGGATGTCGTTTTCATCGGCGTACTTCATGCTCTCTCCGAGTGTCGGCACAGGCTCGTCTTTCTGAACAAATGCCATGCGTCGGCGGGTGAATTCCCTCTCAAATCCGGCTTTGCACAGCCTCTCGTCGACTTCCATGAGTGAAACATCCCTTTCGCGGAACGGAGTCTCTGCAACCGTAGTTTTCGTGATAAACGACAGGTCCGGCACATATCCCTTTTTCATGCAGTAGTAAAGTGAGCAGAAATTTACGCCGCACGACTCTCTTTCGCGGAGAATGAACAGGCTTCCGTCAAGCTCACACGCCGATATTCTGCCTTCCGCTACGTATTTTTCCGCGTCGTCCCGTGAGACAAACCAGTTTGAGACGTATTCCCTGCCGAAATGCGCCGTAATAAGCGAGTTCAGCTCGGAGATTTCATTTATTTTTCTCATTGAAGTAGCTTTCCTTCAGTTTGGGGCGGTCAATCTTTCCGTTTGCGTTCATCGGCAGGCTGTCGGATATTCTCCACACGTTCGGAAGCATATATCTCGGCACTTTTTCTTTAAGCCTTGACGAAAGCTCCACCGCATCGAGTTTTGTCTTGCAGCAGCACACAATGGCGTCGTCGTCCTCGTCAAAGAAGCATATCGCGTCGCCAACGTCAGGTATTCCCGACAGCGCGGTCTCAATCTCGCCAAGTTCTATGCGGTATCCCATGTGCTTTATCTGGCTGTCTTTGCGCGAGAGGAACACAAGGTTTCCGTCAGGCAGTCTCTTTGCGATGTCTCCCGTGCGGTAAAGCCTGTCGGGATAGTATGGATTCAGCGGATTTTGGATGAACGCGCGCGATGTTTTCTCGCTGTCGGCGAAATATCCGAGCGCAAGACCGACACCGCGAACGCATATCTCACCCGCTTCTCCGTCAGGCACAGGTTTCAGGTCGTCTCCGAGAAGTATTACCTCCATGTTTCGGCAGGCTTTTCCTATCGGTATCGGCTCGCCGTCAGCAAAATCACGCTCTATCTTATAGTATGTACAGTCGACCGTAACCTCTGTCGGTCCGTAGAGATTGATGAATCGGCATTCCGGCGCTGCCTTTTTCCATATGTTGAGGTGCTTTGCCTGGAGCGCTTCTCCGCCGAGTATGACCTGTCTGAGGCACTGCGGCTGTTTTTTCTCGAATATTCCCGAATCCGCAACCATTCTGAAAGCAGAGGTTGCCCAGATGAGCGATGTGACCTTATGGTTGTTCAGCCAGTCTACGAGCAGCGTCGGGAACATGAACAGCTTTTTCGCAATGATATACGTTGTGCATCCGTTTCGCAGCGTCTGATAAATATCCTTAACGGACAAGTCGAAATAGAACGGAGCTTGGTTCGCGAGCACGTCGTTTTCGTCTACCTCCAACACCTCCGCCATCCATTCGGTAAAGTCAATAAGGCTGCGGTGCGAGATGAGTATTCCCTTCGGTTTTCCCGTAGAGCCTGAGGTAAAAATCATGTACGCGGGGTCAATGTCGAGCACCTCTGCGGAAATTTTGTCCCACAAAAACGGGTCGTAGGGACAAGACATAATATCCTCGGTCATGAGAGTTTTGTATTTTCCCTCAAGTCTTGCGGCAGCTTTAGCGTTCTTTGCGGTATACAGCACTGCCGACGGCTCGACTTGCTCAAGGATATCGTTCATTCTGTCATCGGGCATTTTTGAGTCTATCGGAACATAACAAGAGCCTGCAAAAAGAGCTCCGAAGCATCCGACAAGGGAGAGCGCGCTTCTGTCAACGATTACCGCGATACGCTTTCTTATTCCGCCCGCCTCTTTGTATATTCTCTCCCCCGCGCTCATTGAAGCATGAAGAAGCTCAGCGAAGGTAAAGCCCTGTCCGTCGTCGGCAAAAGCCAGTTTATCCGGCAGTCTCGCGGCAGTCATTATGAGATATTCGGCGGCGTTGTTAAGCTGGTACATACTATTCCCCACCTGTGCAAAATTATACATGTTATTATATCACACGCCCGGTCAAATGTCAATGAAAGCGGAAGAGAGTATTTTTTAAGGTAGAAGAGAGTATTTTATATTGTAAGAAAAATAACATATTTGTCGTAACCACTTGATTTTCATTCGGTTATATGATATTATTTAAACTTGTACGGATTTTTAAAAAAATTAGAGGAGGGCTATCTTGCTTTTCGGTAAACATCTGAACAAATACTACCTGAAATACTCGCCGGTCTTGCTGCTCGGACTTCTTGCGCTTGTCATGGTCGACTATTTCCAGCTTATCGTACCTGAGCTTTACAAAACCGTAGTCAACGGGTTAAACGACGGTGCGGTAACTCTCGCTGACGGAACGGTTCGCGCTTTCGACATGGCATTCCTGCTTGACGAAGTTTGCAGACCTATGATTTTCGTCATAATAATCATGGTTTTCGGTCGTTTTCTCTGGAGAATCTGCTTCTTCGGAACGGCGCTCAAGGTCGAAACCGATCTGAGAAGCCGTATGTTCGACCGCTGCAAGGATCTCTCGGTTTCGTTCTATCAAGTGAACAAAGTCGGAGATCTCATGGCGAAGTTCATAAACGACCTCCAGACTGTGCAGGACTGCTTCGGCTCGGGCATTCTCATGTTCTTCGACGCGCTTCTTCTCGGAGTGCTTTCAGTGTGGAAAATGTGGAACATGAACCATATGCTGACCTTTTTGTCCCTCATTCCGATGATACTTCTCTTCGCTGTCGGAACTGTTGTCGGTAAGAATATGCGCCGCAAGTGGGAAACAAGACAGGAAGCCTTCTCGGCTCTGTCCGACTTTTCACAGGAGAGCTTTTCGGGCATTTCCGTCATAAAGGCGTTTGTCCGTGAAGCCGCAGAACTGTCCGCCTTCCGCAAGCTCAACACCGAAAACGAGGATGCAAACGTTGAATACACAAAGGCGTCGACCTTCCTCAATATTTTCGTTACGCTGTTTGTTGAGTCGGTTATATGCGTAATTCTCGGCTACGGCGGCTCTCTCGTGCATGATAAGATTTTCAACGCAGGCGAGCTTATCGAGTTCATCGGATACTTCACGGCAGTCGTATGGCCCATCATGGCGATATCACAGCTTATCGAAATGGCGTCAAGAGGAAAGGCGTCCCTCGGAAGAATCAGCGCACTGCTCGACGAAGTTTCCGAGGTAACGGACAAGGACGGTGCAAAGGATATCGACAACATTCGCGGGGATATCGAGTACCGCCATCTCACATTCCGCTATCCCGGAGCTGATTTTGACGCGCTTGACGACGTATGTCTGAACATAAAGGCGGGAGAAAACATAGGCATCATCGGCGCGACAGGCTCGGGCAAAACCACGCTCGTTGACCTGCTGCTGAGAACCTACAATGTTCCCGACGGAACGTTGTTCATTGACGGAAACGACGTAAACGGACTGAAAATCAAGGATGTGCGCGCCGCTATAGCTTATGTACCGCAGGATAACTTCCTCTTCTCCGACACGATTGAGAACAACATCACCTTCGCCGACAACAGAGCAAATCACAGTGCGGTAGAGGAAGCGGCGATAATCTCCGACGTACATGACAACATAACAGAGTTCTCCGAAGGCTACGAAACTGTTCTCGGAGAGCGCGGAGTTACGGTTTCCGGCGGTCAGAAGCAACGTATTTCCATCGCGAGAGCAATAATAAAGGACGCTCCCATACTTATCCTTGACGACTCCGTATCTGCCGTCGACACGAACACGGAGAAAAAGATTCTCGACAACCTCAGGCGCACTCGCAAGGGAAAGACCACACTGCTCATCGCGCACAGAGTTACGGCTGTCGAGCAAATGGATAAGGTTGTCTTTATAAACGACGGAAAAATCGCGGCTGTCGGAACACATGACGAGCTTTACAACACAAACAAGGCTTACCACACAATGGTAGAGCTTCAGCGTCTTGACGAAGAAAAGGAGGACAAGCAGTAATGAGAGAATTTTATCCCCTTCTTATTGTCGGCGCAGTTATCGGAGTAATCTCGCTTGTATTCATAATCGCGTACCTTTCCATAAAGGACAAAAAGGAAGCCATCGGTTTCGAGCGAAACATGAAGGACTACGACATATTAAAAAATCTCCTTAAATACGCAAAGCCCTATGTCGGCAGCTTTGTTATCGTCCTTCTCGTAATGCTGTTTTCGATAGCATATGATATAATCTCCCCCCTGCTCATCGGTCAGATAGAAGAAATCATAAAGAACGACTTTGAGATGTCTGTGCTGTTCTCGTATGTTGCGGTATATGCCGGAATCCTCGTAGTCTCGCTCATATGCACGTATGTTCAGGCGATAGTTCTGCAAAAAACCGGTCAGAAGATAGTTTCCGCTATACGTCTTGACCTGTTCGCGCATATTGAATCGCTTTCACACGCACAGCAGAACTCCATCCCGGTCGGCAAGCTTGTCACAAGAGTAACAAACGACACGGACGCCATCTCCATGATGTTCACAAACATTCTCGTCAACCTTGTCAAGAATATGTTCGTGATAATCGGCGTTCTCGTTGCAATGCTCTGCCTGAACTATGAGCTGACTCTTATGGTTCTCTGCTTCGTGCCGTTCATTGTGCTGTTCACTGTAATCTTCCGTAAGTTCTCGCGCAAAGCCTACCGTGAAGTCAAGGACGCGTCGACTGATATCAACACATATCTCTCGGAGCATCTTTCCGGTATGAAGATAATTCAGGTGTTCAACCGCGAGGAATTCAAAAAGCAGCAGTTTGAAGAGAAAAACAACAAGCTCGGCAAGGCTAAACAGAAGCAGATATTCGTCTTCGGTATCTTCCGTCCTCTTGTGTATATGCTGTATATTTCCTCGGTAATGTGCCTCTTGTACCTCTGCGGACGAGGCTACATCAAGGATTCTACATTCCTCGGTCAGACCATCACGAGCGGTACACTTGTTACGTTCTACATGTATATCTCGAAGTTTTTCAACCCCATTCAAAGCCTTGCGGAACAGTTCAACTGGTTACAGTCCGCGCTTGCATCTGCCGAAAAGATATTCACAATATTCGCGATAAAGCCGGATGTGGTAGACGAGCCCGACGCGGTTGAGGTCGAACACATTAACGGGGACATTGAATTCCGTCATGTATGGTTCGCATACAATCCGGGCGAATGGGTGCTGAAAGACGTATCTTTCAAGGTCGAAGCTAAGCAGACTGTCGCTTTTGTCGGCTCAACAGGCTCGGGTAAAACAACGATACTCTCGCTCATCTGCCGCAACTACGACATACAAAAGGGCGAGATACTCATCGACGGCATTGACATAAAGAAGTTCAAAATAAGCTCCCTGCGCCGCCACTTCGGTCAGATGCTCCAGGACGTGTTCCTGTTCTCCGGCACTATCAGGAGCAATATTCTGCTTCGCCGCGAAGACGTAAGCGACAGCGAAATTATGGAAGCCTGCCGTGAAGTCAACGCCGACAAGTTCATCTCAAAGCTGTCGAGAGGTCTTGACGAGGAAGTTCGAGAGAGAGGAAACAACTTCTCCGCCGGTCAGCGTCAGCTTCTGTCGTTCGCGAGAACAATAGTACAGCGTCCCGAGGTCATGATACTTGACGAGGCTACCGCAAACATCGACACCGAAACGGAGCTTCTCATTCAGGATTCACTCTCAAAAATGATGAACATCGGAACAATGCTTATAGTTGCGCACAGGCTCTCGACCATACAGCACGCAGACAAGATCATCGTAATGTCGCACGGAGAGATACTCGAAGAAGGAAACCACGACGAGCTTCTCGCAAAACGCGGACGTTACTACGAGCTGTATATGCTCCAGTACCACAAGGAAAACCTGCAAAAGGCGTAAAACATAACACAAATCCCGAAACTTCTTTATTATAAGAGGTTCGGGATTTTTTCGTCGAGGCGATGATTTTCTTCTTGACAAAACTTTATTTACAGTTTATAATAATTTTACCGGGCAAACAGTAATAATGCCGAAAATTCAACTTAGGAGAACCCTATGAAAAAGACACTTTGCTTAATCCTCGCTCTGCTGATGCTCACGTCTTCGTTCGCTTCCTGTTCAAACAACAATTCGGATAAAACTGAGGACACAACCGAATCAACAGAAACCGTACCTGTCTTGGCGGAGTCAACGGAAACAGAAACGGAAGAAACCACACCGGCAATAACCGACGACCTGCCTGAGATTAAATTTGAAGGTCACGATTACAAGATTTACAACACCAACCCGGAGACAAACACGTGGTACACTACGGTTCATGTCACCTTTGAAGAAGACACGGGCGAACCCATAACCTCCGCTATCTTCTACCGCAACTTAGCAGTAGAGGAACGCTTTGACGTTAAGATAACCGAAATCGAGCATACATCCGCCGAAGCGAAAGCCGTTATTACCGCAGGAACTGCCGACGACATGGATCTGATTTTGACGGACGGCAGCGAGGCGATAGGCTTTATCCAGAACAATAACGTATACGACCTTAACACCGTAGACTATATTGACCTCGACAAGCCGTACTGGGATCAGAACGCACGCAAGTATCTTTCGATTGCAGGTCATTATTACGGCGGCGTAGGAGACTTTTTGACCACTTCACTTGACGAGACTGTCGGTCTGTTCTTCAACCGCGCACTTCTCGAGTCATATAATCTCGAAGATCCGTATGAGCTCGTCAACACAAATAAATGGACTCTCGACAAGTTCGCCGAAATGGGTGCTTCCGTTTCCACGGATCTCAACGGCGACGGTAAATTCAACGACCAGGACCGCTATTCCCTCCTCGGCATCAGATTCAACGTATACCCTATGTTCATTTACGGAACGGGTGAATCCTATGTCAAAAAGGACGAAAACGACATTCCTTATCTTTCCACAAATTCCGAGCGTTTCATGTCGGCATATGAAAAGGTTGTCGATATCTGCCATTCCGACGGAGATAACTTCTTCTATGACGCGGATATAAGAACCAGCACGATGGGCGTTGAAAATCACCGTGTTCAGGAAATCATGTTCCCCAACAATCAGGCTTTGTTCTGGGTAGAATGCGTATGCTGGGCAAGAGAGCTTCGCGCAATGGAACAGAACTTCGGCGTTGTTGTGCCTCCCATGTATGACGAAACTCAGGAACAGTATTACAGCTTCCACCACGGTCGTTTCTTTGGTCCCCTGATTCCGATAACTCTGAACGGTGAATCCTTAGACCGCTGTGCAATCATTCTTGAAGCCCTTAACTCTCACTCCACCGATACTGTTCTCAAGGCTTACTATGATGTTTCCCTCACCAACAAGATCTCCCGCGATGTGGAGACAGGAAAGCAGCTCGACCTCATCTTTGACAGCCTGCTTTACGACGTTTCGATCGTCTACAACATAGCAAGTGTTGCAAGCGGAATATACACTATGGCATCAAACAACGACAGAAATATCGCTTCTTTCACGAAGAAGTATGAAAAGGTAGCGAACAAGACAATAAAGAAAATCGTCGAAAACATTTCAGATAATGCGGAATGAGCACAACGGTAATATATGACTGCACCTTTGCATAGCTGAAAGGATAACCAAATCACGAATAGCTTGGAAATCGAGTGTTTTCGGAATTATTTGTGCAGTTAATTTACAACTAATTAATAGTTATAGCTATTTTTGTTCATTTTTACTTGACAAATGCTTACTTTTGTGATATGATTTTCAAAAGCATAAAATCAGAATATTTTTTATTTCTACCAGGAAAAGTAAAAAGAGTATAGACTTTAATTTGTTCATCACCAGAAATGATTTCATTAGTATTTTGACGATTGACTTCTTTTGCGTTAACAATTTCAGTACCGTCAGCGCCCATTTTATGATTTAAGACAATATCTCCATAAACATCAATTCCTACTTTTTGAAAAGCTTGAATACACGCTAAATAATCCACTTTTGTTCCATATTTTGTTTCAATACTTCCTTTTTGATTAAATTCTCCCAA
>ERZ779861.1731-NODE-1731-length-23264-cov-7.515188_pt1 | contig 23264 bp, 18 predicted proteins | sample MGYA00511558_ERZ779861 | MGnify/ENA primary metagenome ERZ779861 (study PRJEB29588, sample SAMEA2163432) | human gut metagenome | biome: human gut; feature: human-associated habitat; material: faeces | place: Denmark | collected 2008/2010 ...
ATTATTAATGATGTATCATATAGTTACGGCAAATTTATTAAATGCAAATGTTGAATTTGCATTTACCAATATTTTTTGTATTTACTATTCCTTTTTAGATTGTTTTGTGTTATAGTAAAAACTGTAACAATTATATGGATTTATAATATTATATGTAGTAGTGATGTTTGGAGGCTGTATAATGAAGTTTGAAAAACTTAGTGAAAATAAAATTAAAATTACCCTAACTTCTCAAGATTTAAAAGATAAAAATATTGATTTTCATTCTTTTATGTCTAACCCTTTAGAAAAACAAGATTTATTTTTGGATATTCTAGAAGAAGCAGAAGAAGAAATTGGTTTTGAATTTAAAGATTATCCTGTACGTATAGAGGCTTTAGCTATGGCAAATGGGGAGTTTATTGTTACTGTTACAAGGGTTGTACCCGATTCCAAAAACCTACATAAAAAAGTATCTGTAAAAAGAAAAAATACTAAAATAGATTCAAAATATGCTATTTATAAATTTGCTAGCTTTGATGATTATTGTAATTTTGTTAAATACTTAAAAAATCACAATCTTTCTTTAAGTTACAAGGTTGCAAAAAACATTTTACTATATTTGTACAAAGAAGATTACTACATTGTTTTTGATAATATTAATCTTAAATATTCTAATATTGCCAAATTCAATTCTGCTATTATTGAATTTGCAAAGTTTATTAGCAATTCAAGTCTTTTTATTTGTAAATTGCTTGAAAATGGTGAAATTATTATGAATAACAACGCTATTAAAACAGGAATTAAATATTTTAAATAATTTGCTCATATAAAAAACCTATGTATTATCTACGTATGCATAGGTTTTTATTTTATTCACAATATTTTTTATATAATTCTTTTAAATTCTTTTTATTTATCACTTTGTCTATTCCTTGTTTGCTTACCTGTACATATACTTCATCAAGCATATTAGCAATTCTTGGATTTATCTTTCTTCTGTTCTCTACATTTCTCCAATATTTTAGTTGTGTATCTTTTCTCCAGTTTTTTCCATTATATGTTATTCCTGCTGCCAATTGGTCACATATCATTTCTACTGTATATTTATATGGTATAACAGGCACTTCATCTGTAGTTTCATAGTCATACCAGTATTCGTGATGATGTTTATTTCTTCCTTTGTGATGTAACCATGCTTTTGAGTATCCACGTTCTCTTTTGCAATTTGTTATTGGACTGCTTTTACCATCTGTATAATACTTAGCCGATTCCCAAAATTCTGTAAAAGAATATTTGGAAAAGTCATGTAGAAATCCTCTTACTGGAATTCCCGCTTTTATACTTAATCTAAAAACATAATATTTATGTTTTGTTACTGTCAAAAAATGTTTGTATGCTTTTTTTAGCATTTTTTTACCTACTTTCTTTATTGTCTATTATTACATTTTACAACAATTTTCGAAAAAATCAACCGTTTCTAAGGAATTCATGGCGGGCGATTAAAATCACCTCTACAACATTCGTTATAAACATTCCCTTACAAATTATATGATAGATAATTTATAGAAGGCAAGCCTCCCTTAAATGATAAACAGAAGAGCATTTTTTGCTCTTCTGTTTTTATGTTAAATATCTACAACTATCTTTTATCTTGCATCGTCCATAAAACCATTCGCTATTTTACCAACACTTGGGTCACTTACAGTTAGCCTACTAATATCGTCCTTTCCTGAACGAGCCCATTCATTTATTAGTCTGCCCGTCAAAGTAGAGAGAGCATAGTGGTAGTCGTCCGTATTTCTATCTTTTAAGGCATCTTGCAACCCAGCAGGTCCAGGCAACCCCAGCCTATCAAATTCCTTCAACATATCATAGATTTCACTACTCATTGCATATTCTACTGTTTCATCATTTAAGCTATACAATTTTTCATACCTTATCAATCTAGGTGTAGCTGAACATCTTGCATTAGCATCAATTAATCGTTTAATTAATCCTGCTTGAGTTATTTTACCTTTTCCACTTTCTATAATTGTAACTTCATTTGGTCCGCTTGGTTATCTCATCCATTGTAATCAAAGCTAAGAATCTTCCGAGAATTTTGTTCCTACTTCTTTTTATATCTTCAGCCACTTCTTTATCCGGCACACCATTAAGCTCTGAACAAATTGAATCCAAATCATCAAGTTGCCCTTGTAAGTCTTGCATACGACTTATAAAAGCAAGCCTAGTAGCCGTTTTTTGGGGGTCTTCATTTTCTGGCAGGATTTTATCATCTTTAAGTAGTCTTTCCAATCCATTTACTCTAGCTTCTTTATTGCTTAAAGCTTCTCCTCTTTGTCTTAAAGCTGCTTCTGCTGCATCTTCTTTAGCGCTTAAAGCTGCTTCTCTTTGTCTTAAAGCTTCTTCTGCTGCATTTTCTTTAGCGCTTAAAGCTGCTTTTCTTTGTCTTAAAGCTTCTTCTACTGCATCTTCTTTATCGCTTAAAGCTTTTTCTCTTTCGCTTAAAGCTTTTTCTCTTTCGCTTAAATCTTTTTTATACTCATTTAGCAATATATGTGCTCTTTCTGTTGCTTCTATTTCAATCTCTTGCGCTCTTTTATTTAGAGCATTACTATAATTTGATAGCTCTTCCGCACGCTCTTCATTTGCCCTTTTATTGCCCTCAACATTATAATTTTCCTCTCTAATTTTTATTTCCCATCTGCTTAACTCATCTGCTCGCGCCTCCGCTCCTTGTCTCATTTCTCGAACCGCTTGTTCTTCTTGCTCATAAGAAGCTACTTTGTTTCTTAAAGAATCAATTTCATCTTTATATCCTCCTCGAAAACCTTTAGCTGCATTTCTAAATCTAGCCATCAACCTCTGAAGCACATTAGGTTTTTCTGGTAATTCGTTACTCATTATTATCCCCTCCTTCTTCTTCGTTTAAAATTTCATTTACTTTTTTGTTAACACGTAAATATTTTTTTAATGTTTCTGTAAGTGTTTCTTCGTATTTTTTTGCCAAATCTTCATTTTTTTCTTCTTCCATATATTAACCTCCTCCTATGCTTTATACTTTATATTTTACCAAATTGTTACATTTTTTTCAATAAATTTTTGTGTTTTTCTGTTTTTTCCTGATATTTCACTTTTAAAATTAGTTTTTATAATATATAACGCTATTTTGTTGATTTTTTTATGTGTTTAATATATAATTTGCTTAGTATAATTAATTCGTCAAAATTGTGTTTACATTTTGTCGTTTCGTGTCGAATATGCACTTTTTTTGACTTTTTACGTTAAAAGTTTTGCTTTTTTGCCTTGATTATTATACAATAGAGAAAAATTTAACAATGGGGGAAAGTTTATTATGGAAAAAAAATTTTATAACCTAACAAATCCACAAAAAAATATTTGGAACATGGAACAATATTATAAAGGAACGGCTGTAAACAATGTAGGTGGAAGTGTATATTTTAAAGAACCTATAAATATCTCTATACTTCAGCAGTCCGTTGCAAATGTCATTAAAAAAAATGATATTTTTAAATTAAATTTTAAGATGAACGATGAAGAAATTGTTCAGTTTTTTAATAATTCTCAGAAACAGTACATTCCTGAAATTATTGAATTAAATAGTCTATCAGATTTGTACCCTGTCGAATCACAAATGTGTCAAACGTCTTTTGCACCTAATAGCAATAATTTATTCAATTGTAAAATCTTTAAATTTCCTGATAATACTGCAGCTACAGTCTTAATCGCACATCATATCATAGCTGATTCTTGGAGTGTTGGTTTATTTTGTAAACAAATTATCCGTGAATATACTAGTATTATTAACAATTCTTCTATAGATACTCCTGCTTATTCATATATAGACTTTTTTAATAGAGAACAAAATTATTTGAGTAGCCCTGCCTTTGAAAGAGATAAGGCTTATTGGAATAGCGTTTTTTCTACAATTCCAGAAGTAGCTACTATTCCAAGTATTTCAAAGAAAAATCCATCAAACTCAGATTGTATTGCTTCGAGGTATTCTTGTAGCTTGTCTTGTTCAACAGTTAATTCAATAAATAGGCTTTGTAAAAATCTAAAAATTTCTAATTATGCCTTTTTTATGGCAATTTTCTCAATTTACATCGGCAGAATTTGCAGTAAAGAAGATTTTGTAATAGGTACTCCTATTTTAAACAGACTAAATTTTGCTGAAAAAAACACCTCTGGTATGTTTGTTAGTACTGTACCTTTTCGAATAAAAATAAATCAAAGTTTCAATTTTAAATCATTCTCAAAAGGCGTTTATTCATCTAGTATGAATATGTTAAAACATCAAAAATACCCATATAATGTTTTATTAGAAGATTTGAGAAAAAAAGATTCTAGAATTCCTAATTTATACAATATTATTTTGTCATATCAAATTACTAACACAGATAATAGCTTACTTGATTGTGAGTCACATTGGGTTTTTAATGGCAATTGTGGTGATGATTTGCAAATTCACATTACAGACTATAATAGTTCTGGAAATTTAAATATATTGTATGATTATAAAACTCATAAATATTCTCAAAAAGATGTTGTTAATATGCATGCTCGTATATGTCATATTATAGAACAAATATTAACCAATAATGATATTTTACTTAAAGACATTGATATTGTTACAGAAAAAGAAAGGCACCAATTATTATATGAATTTAATAAGCCTTCTATAGAGTTTCCGAAAAATGCAACAATAGTATCATTATTTGAAAAACAAGTTAGTTTGACTCCAAATAATATTGCTGTAAAATTTGAAGATAATTTTCTGACATATAAAGAACTTAATAGTAAAGCTAATCAATTAGCAAGATATATATTGAATAGTGGTGCAAAAAAAGGCGATATAATCGGCTTAAGAATTGATAGATCATTAGAAATGATTATTGGAATTCTTGCAATAATAAAGGCTGGTTGTACATATTTACCAATAAATATGTATTATCCTATAGACAGAGTCGTGTATATGCTAACTGACTCAAACGCATCAATGCTTTTAACATCTAATACAATTACTGATAGTTTACCTATAGATATTCCTGTAATCGCAATAGACTTGTCAGAAGAGTCAAGCATATATTCTTCTGATTCTACAAATTTAGGTACAATTATTTCTCCAGAAGATTTAATATATATAATATATACATCTGGCTCTACTGGTAAGCCTAAAGGATCTATGATTTGTCATAGGAATGTTGTACGTTTATTTAAAAATGATACTCCATTATATGACTTTTCTGAAAATGATGTCTGGACTATGTTCCACTCTGTTTCTTTTGACTTTTCAGTTTGGGAGATGTATGGTGCTTTACTATTTGGTGGCAAATTGGTTATTGTATCAGAAGCAGTTGCTAGAGATACAAACTTATATTTGAATTTATTAAGGAAAGAAAAAGTAACCATATTAAATCAAACTCCTACATACTTTTATAACCTGCTAAATTCAGAGTTAGATAGAGCTGACAATGATTTATGTTTAAGGTATATAATTTTTGGAGGAGAAGCTTTAAAACCGAAATCCATCCAAAAGTGGCATTTTAAATATCCTCTTACCAAACTAATAAATATGTATGGTATAACTGAAACTACAGTTCATGTAACATTTAAAGAGTTAACAGAAAAAGATTTAAAACATAATCTTTCAAATATAGGGAAACCTATTCCAACATTGCAGGTATTAATTTTAGACCAGAATCAAAATCTGTTACCTTGCGGTATAGAAGGAGAGATTTGTGTATTGGGTGATGGTGTCTTCAAAGGATATTTAAATAGACCTGATTTAAATGCTCAAAAATTAATTCACTCAAAATATAGTAATGATGTTTTATATCGTTCGGGAGATAAGGCACTTTTACACTCTAATGGAGAAATAGAGTATTTAGGCAGAATAGATAAACAAGTAAAATTAAGAGGATTTAGAGTTGAACTTGGAGAAATTGAAGAAAAAATATTGTCAAACTCTAATATAAAATCTTGTTCTGTTATTAAAAGAGTAGACAGCAATGGTAGAGATATTTTATGTGCATATTATTCTTCTAACTTTAATATTGACATAAAGAAATTAGAAGAATCTTTGCAACAAGATTTACCTTATTATATGGTTCCTCAATATTTTATTAGAATAGATAAAATTCCGACAAATATTAATGGAAAAATTGACTATGAGGCTTTACCTTTACCTTTTTTATTAGAAAAAAATAAAAAAATTGTTCCTGCAAGAAACAGTATAGATAGAGTAATAATTAGTTCCTTTAGGAAAATATTGAAGGTAAAAAAAATAAGTATAGATGACCCTTTCCTTGGTATAGGTGGAGACTCACTTTCTGCTATATCTATTAGCTCTTTAATTAGTAAAAAATTAGATATCAACGTTACAGTAAAAGATATTTTGGATGCATCTACAATACGTAAGCTTTCTGATTTAATATCTCAAAGAAATGTAATTCATGATAAATCTAGCTCTATTTCAAATATTCAGATTAAAGAAAGCTACCCATTATCTTATGCACAGCGTAGAATTTATTATGCTACCAAAATGATAGGCAAAGATAGTATTGCATACAATACTCCTGGTGCATTATTAATTGATGGATTATTAGATAGTAAAAAGGTGGAACAAGCTTTTATTAAAATAATCAACACTCAAAGTAGTTTTAGAACTATCTTTGTACGTGATGGCGAAGAAATAAAACAGAAAATTTTAAATTCAGTAAATTTTAGCATTGATATTTCTTATGATACAGAAAAAAACGTTAACAAAATAATACAACGATTTCCTAAACCTTTTGATTTAGAAATGGCACCTTTACTGAGAGTTACTTTATGCTATTTAGATAATAAAAAAACATTATTATTAGTAGATTCACATCATATCATTATGGACGGTGTTTCTATAGAAATTTTAATAAAAAATTTCTTTAGTATTTATAATGATTTTCCTATGAGCAAATCACCTATAGAATATAAAGATTATGCTGTATATGAAAAGGAATTTTTAAATAGTGATGATATAAAAAAATCTGAAAAATACTGGTTAACTAGGTTTAAAAATTATGATTTTGAATCACTAAACTTACCTTATGACTATACCATTCCTGCCAATAGAGGATACATTGGAAATAAAATATATAATACTATTGATTCTAATCTTTTCAATAGCGTAAATAATTTTGCTAAAGAGATACAAATATCGCCATATAGTGTGTTTCTAGCGTCACTATTTATAACTTTATATAAATATACTGGACAGCCTGATATTGTAATAGGCTCTCCAGTGGCTAATAGAACAATTCCGGAAACCAGAGATATTATAGGAATGTTTGTAAATAATATTGCCATTAGGGCTAAAGTTCCAACAAATAAAACAATTTATACATTTCTACAAAAAATAATGAAAATTGTAACGGAAGATTTAGAACATCAGTCTTATCCTTATGATTTATTAGTAAAAAAACTGCAAATTCCTATGGATAACTCTAAAAATCCTTTGTTTGACATTGTTTTAACTTATCAAAGTCAACAAGAAAATATCGATTATAAGATACTTCCTATTAACACTAACACTGCTAAATTTAATATTGTTTTAGAAATTGAGCCTCAAACTAATAATATCAATATTGAATATAGAACTGATATATTTAAGGAAGAAACTATCCGTAGCTTTGTAAATCATTATCTATTTGTTTTAGAACAATTACTAAATAATCCAAATAGTAAAATTGATGATGTTAATATAGTAACCCCTAAAGAACAGATGTTATTAAATAGTTTTAATGATACCAACGAACCTATTAATAGAGCTCCTGTTTCTAAAATTTTTGAAGAGCAAGCTGTATTGCATGCTAATGATGTAGCCGTTATCTGTGATGATAAATTTTTAACTTATAAGGAACTTAATGAAAGAGCAAATAGTTTAGCACATTATCTAATATCTAAAGGTGTAAAACCTAATGACATTATTGCAATAATGACTAATCGCTCTTTAGAGACTATTGTTTGTATGCTAGGAATATTAAAAGCTGGAGCTGCATTTTTAAACGTAGATCCTACCTACCCTATTGACAGAACCGAATATTATATTAACGACAGTAAGATAGAACGTGTTTTAACTCAGAAAGAACTGCGTGAAAAAGTTGCGCAAATTAAAAATTCTATAGAAATAGACTTAGATAATACCGAAATCTATGGTAAACACACTTCTAATCCAAATGTTTCTGTTAAAGAAACAGACTTATCATACATTATATATACTTCCGGTTCTACAGGAACACCAAAAGGTGTAATGCTAAATCAAATAGGAATGTCTAATATGGTACAGGCTATGACAAAAGTATTAGATTATTTAAAAGAAGGCAACAAGCATGCTATTGCTTCTGTAACTTCTACACCTTTTGATATATTTGTTTATGAAATTATCGTTTCTTTAACACATGGTTTGAAAGTTGTTATGGCTAATAATGCAGAGCACAGAAATCCAAAACTTTTAGATGCATTAATAAAAAAATACAACGTTGATGTAATGACTGTTACCCCAAGTTTAATGAAAATAAACTATGATAATAGAGAACCTGATACTGCTCTTGCAAGAGTTAAAAACATGGTTTTTGGTGGAGAGCCTTTGCCAGAAAAATTTGTTCAAGACCTAAGAGCATTAGCAGATGACATAACTATATATAACATATATGGTCCTAGTGAGATTACTATACTTTCAAATGTTCAAAACCTAAATGGAGAAAAGGAAATTACAATTGGTCCACCTATATTGAATACACAAATTTATATATTAGATAAAAATATGAAACAGGTGCCTATTGGTGTAATAGGTGAAATATATATAGGAGGAATACAAGTAGGAGATGGCTACATTGGTAAAGCAGAATTGACTGCCGAAAGATTTCTAAAAAATCCTTTTGGTTCTGGAAAGATATATAAATCTGGTGATATTGGCCGTTGGACATTTGATGGTAAAGTTCAGTGTTTAGGCAGAATAGATAATCAAGTAAAATTAAGAGGATTACGTATAGAATTAAGTGAAATTGAAAATAAAATCTTAAAAATAAATGGTGTTACTTCAGCTATAGTTAACAAAATAGTATTGGATAATCAAGAATTTTTATGTGCATATTATGTAGCAGATACTAACATTAGTGAGACTACTGTTAAAGACACTTTACGTAAATTCCTGCCTCAATATATGGTTCCAACATATGTTATGAAATTAGAAACCATGCCATATACAATAAATAGAAAAATTGATAGAAAAGCATTGCCATTGCCAGAGACTCATAAAATGGTTACCTCTTCTCATGTAAATATTGCGAAATTAGACTCAAATGAAGAAAAACTATTGCAAATTTGGAAAAATCTACTTAAAATAGATACTATTGATGTAAATGATAACTTCTTTGATATTGGTGGAGACTCTATTTTGGCAATTAACATGCAAATAGAAGCCTTAAAATATGGATTAGAGATAGAATATGCAGATATATTTAATTTTCCTACAGTTAGACAGCTTTCTAAAAAACTTCCTAGCCCAGAAGAAAGTTTTATGTGCGAATATAACTATAGTAAAATTAATAAAATTTTGGCTTTAAATAATACCGATAATTTAGACAAAATAGAAAAATACGAGGTAAAGAATATATTGTTGATTGGCGCTACTGGATATCTTGGTGCACATATATTAAATTCGTTTTTACATAACGAATCAGGTATAGCTTATTGTTTAATTAGAGATAAAAATGGAATTTCTTCTGAAGAAAGATTATTTAACAGATTACATTTCTATTTTGGAAATTCTATAGAAAAGTTTAAAAATAGAATAAAAATAATCTCTGGTGACATAGTTAAGGAAAACATAGGTCTATCTGATTCGGATTATAATGAATTAATTAACGGTATTAATGTTGTTATTAATTCTGGTGCTTTGGTTAAACACTTTGGATTAAAAAAACTTTTTGAAGACATCAATGTTACTGGTACTAAAAACATAGTGAATTTCTGTCTTCATAATGCTAAAAGACTCATTCATTGTTCTACTATCAGTGTTTCTGGTTTTGGTGATAAAAACGAATTCACAATTACACCAAATGCAGATGAATTGCGAAACTTTTCTGAGCAAGATTTATTCATTAATCAAGATTTAAAAGGAATTTATGGAATTACAAAATACAAGGCAGAAATGATTGTTCTGGAGGCAATTGAAAATGGACTTAATGCTCAAATATTGCGTATAGGAAATTTAACTAATAGATATTCAGATGGTATGTTCCAGATAAATGTCGATGAAAATGCATTTGCTAAAAGAATACAGTCCTTTGTCGAAATAGGTGCTTTTCCTAAATATTTACTACAACATGCTATTGAATTAACACCTGTTGACTTATGTGCCGAAAGCATTATAAGAATTTTAGAATATTCTTCTAATTGTAATGTTTTTCACATTTATAACCCAAATCTGGTTTCTATAAGAATGTTATATAATACACTTGTTGAAAATGGATTTGATATAATTCCTGTATCTAATAAAATGATGAATTATATTCTTAGTGGAATCTTAGAAGATGATAACGAAAAATCGGTTGTCTCTGGTATAGTTCAAGACATTGATAGTAATAAGCAATTTGCATACATCTCTAAAATACACTTACAATCTGATTTTACAGTGCATTTTCTTGAAAAAATTGGATTTATATGGCCAATATATGATAGCTCATATATTGATAAAACATTAAAATATTTTGAAAAAATCAACTTTTTAAATAGAACTATGGAGGATTAATAAATGTTAGAAATTTTGACCTTACCTTTTTGTATGTTACTTATCTCTTTTATTATAATTCTATTCCTACTATTATATGTTTTGCATACCAAGAATAGAAATCAGTTAAAAATAGTCTTTACATTAGATTTAATCTGCGTATTTATAATATGCTTTGGTGTAATGGTACAAGTAATATGCAATAAACTTTTTAAAGTTCCAGCTATATTTTTTGAAAACTTTATATATATAGGAACTTGTTTTTTACCAGTATGCGTGTATTTTACGGGATTAATATTAGAAAACACAAAATTAAAGCTTAATAAATTTCATCTGTTATTATTAATAGTACCATTGTTAACATTAATTGTTTTATGGACTAATAATATACATCATTTGTTTTACACACATTACTCATTTAATATAAACGAATGTGAATATGGTAGTTACAAAAGTATACATGATATTTATACTTATTTAATGCTATTAATTGGTATTATTCATATTATCAAAACAACAAGTAAATCATCTGGTTTTTTCTCAAAGCAAACTTTATTAATAGTTGTAGGAATTAGTATTCCTTTAATTACAAATATTTTAGGAACATTAAAAATTATTCCTATGACTGTATACATTACGCCAATATCTTTTGCATTTACAATGTTATTTTTCGCTTTTTCTATATTTAAGTTTAATTTTTTGGGAGTAGCGCCTGTTGCATTGCAAACTATTGTTAATAGAATTTCAGACAGTTATTTAGTTTTAAATGAGGATTTACTTATAACAGATTTTAATAGTACTTTTTTAAAAACATTTAATTTAAGTGCAAGTGATATAAGAGAAGAAAATATATTAGAATTTCTTAGCACACATAAGCAGTATGATATGAATCTTCCAAAGTTAGAAAATTCTTTAAATAGAGTTAAGCATTCGTCTGAAACTATAGTATTTGAACAACACTTTAAAAAGATAAATAAATACTTTACTGTTGAAATAAATAATATATTAGTAAAAGGAAACTCTCTTGGAATCCTTATGCTATTTAAGGATATTACTCAGCATAAATTAGATATGCAAGCTCTTAAAGATAACCAAGATATTTTAATTGAGAGGGAACGTTTGGCTTCTCTTGGTCAATTGATTGGTGGTATTGCTCATAACCTAAAATCTCCTATAATGTCAATTTCGGGAGCTACAGAGGGTCTTATAGATTTAATTAAAGAATATGAGGAGTCTATAGTTGACAAAGATGTTACTATTGATGACCATTTGGCTATTGCAAACGATATGAAGGATTGGATTTCTAAGATAAAATCATATTTAGAATATATGTCAGATATTATTACAGCTGTTAAAGGTCAAGCTGTTGCCTTATCTGAAAATACTGTTGATTCATTTACGGTTGAGGAACTTACTAAAAGAGTTGACATTCTTATGAAACATGAGTTGAAAAAAGCCTTAATTACTTTGAATTTAGACCTTAAAGTTCCTACTTCCCTTATGATTCATGGCAATATAAATGGTTTGGTTCAAGTTATAAATAATATGATATCAAATGCAATTCAGGCCTATAAAGGTAAAGAGGGACAAACAATAGATTTAATTATAACTCAAGAAAAAAATGATGTTATTGTTTCTGTTAGAGATTATGCTGGCGGTCTTCCTAAAGAAGTTCAAGAGAAACTATTTAAAGAAATGATAACAACTAAAGGTAAAGATGGAACTGGAATTGGCTTATTTATGTCATATTCAAATATACGTGCACATTTTAATGGAGATATTACATATTCTACAGAAGAAGGAAAAGGCACAATATTTAATATTATATTACCACAATAGTTAAAATAGAACTGTAATGTAAGTAAAACTTTACTTTTATTACAGTTTTTTTCATTTTTTTCATCTTTCTTATTGATTTTTTCCCCACTTTATAATATAGTATTGTTTAATACAGAGGTGATATTATGAGAAAGCATATTCAATCTAATACCACTACAGGATATAAAATAATAGCAGTTGATGATGATAGCGGTGTATTAGATTCTTTATCTGTCCTTTTGAATAGAAATGGTTATAACTTTGTAGGAATAACTGATCCAATTCAAGCAATAGAACGTGTAAAAAAAGAACATTTTGATTTAATGCTATTAGACTTTATGATGACACCTATTCATGGAGATAAAGTTGTTGAGGAAATAAGGAAATTTAATAAAGAACTTTACATTTTATTACTAACAGGACACAAAGATTTAGCTCCACCATTAGAGACTATAAGAAAATTGGATATACAATGTTATTGTGAAAAAAGCGATAAATTTGACCAATTGCTTCTATTAGTTGAGGCTGCAATAAAATCTGTTGAACAATTAAATGAAATAAATCGTATAAATAATGAATTATCAGATGCTTATAGTGATCTGGAAAAGGCATATTTAGACATGGTTGAAACACTTAGATTTACAGTTGAAGCAAAAGACCCTTATACTAGAGGTCATTCAGATAGAGTATCTGCATACTCTGTTTTAATTGGTCAGCATCTTGGTTTATCTGACTCTGATATTAATACTTTAAAAATTGGTGGCTTATTTCATGATATCGGCAAAATAGGAATTCCAGACAGCATATTGCTTAAAGATAGCAAACTTACAGATGATGAATATTCTGAAATTAAAAATCATCCATCTATTGGTGCACATATTTTATGCAATGCAAAAGTATTTCAAGATATTATACCTATTGTAAAACATCATCACGAAAGATATGATGGAAAAGGATATCCTTCTCAACTAGCTGGTGAAGATATTCCATATTTCGCCAGAATAGCTGCTGTTGCTGATACATTTGATGCTATGACATCCAAAAGAACATATAGAGATGCTTTACCTTTAGAGGTAGTCAAAGCAGAAATAGAAAGGTGCGCCGGAACACAGTTTGACCCTAAAATTGCTAAAGTATTCTTAGATATTTTGAATAAAAATTATGAAGAAATACAAAAAATTCAAGAACAATATAGGTAAATACGGACAAATAAATGTCCGTATTTTATTTATATTATCAGTTTTTTTAGATTCTCATTGATAATTGTGCTTTTTTCCTATCTTCATCTATTCCTATTATTTTTACTTTTACTACATCTCCCACAGATACTACATCTGAAGGATTTTTTACAAAACTATTGCTTAATTGTGAGATATGTACTAATCCATCATGTTTCACTCCAACGTCTACAAATGCGCCAAAATCTGTTACATTTCTTACAGTTCCTGTTAGTATCATTCCTTCTTTTAAATCTTCAAATTTCAATACATCTGCCCTTAATACTGGTTTTGGCATATCTTCTCTTGGGTCTCGTCCTGGTTTTGAAAGCTCCTGCATAATATCTTTTAATGTTATTTCCCCCACATTTAGCTCTTCTGCTGTTTCCTGCGTTTTTATTTCTGATAATTTATTTTTTATTATAATTAACTTTTCTTTATTTAATAAATCTTCTTTTTTAAAGCCGATTATATTTAATAGTTGTTCTGCAACTTCATAGCTTTCTGGATGAACAGCTGTTATTTCTAATGGATTTTTTCCATCAAATACTCTCATAAAACCTGCACATTGTTGAAATGTTGCTTTTCCCAATTTTGGAACCTTTAGTAATTCCTTTCTTTCTTTTATCTTTCCATTTTCGTCTCTATATTTTACAATATTGCTTGCTAATGTTTTATTAATTCCAGATACATAAGACAATAAAGAAGGTGTTGCTGTGTTTACATCTACCCCAACTTTATTAACTGCGTCTTCTACTACTCCTGTTAAACTCTCTGATAATTTCTTTTGATCAACATCATGTTGATACTGACCCACACCTATTGATTTTGGATCTATCTTTACAAGCTCTGCCAGTGGATCTTGTAATCTTCTTGCTATCGAAATTGCTCCTCTTAAAGATACATTTATATCCGGATATTCTTCTGTTGCAAGTTTTGATGCAGAATATACAGATGCTCCTGCTTCGCTTACTATAGCATAATGAACATTGCTTAACTCCTTTATCATATCTGACACAAAGTTTTCTGATTCTCTTGATGCTGTTCCATTTCCTATTGCAATAATGTTAACATTGTATTCTTTTATTAGTGCTATTAATTCTTTTTTAGCTCCTTCTACATCATTTTGTGGTTCTGTTGGATACACAGTTGTTGTAGCAAGTAGTTTTCCGGTTTCATCTATTACCGCAATTTTACAGCCTGTTCTATATGCTGGGTCAAACCCCATTACAGTTAGCCCCTTTAGCGGTGCTGCTAGCAATAATGGTTTTGCATTTTTTCCAAATACTTTTATAGCCTGCGTTTCTGCCTTTTCTGTTAAGTCAGAGCGTATCTCTCTTTCTATTGATGGCTCTATTAGTCTTTTAAAGCTATCTTCTATTGTTTCTTCTAACATTTTAGTATATTGCGTAGAACCCTTTATAATATCTTTATTAATCATTTCTAAAATAGTAGTTTCTGGTTTTTCCATTTTAACTTTTAAAAATTCTTCTTTTTCTCCGCGATTTATAGCCAAGATTCTGTGACTAGGTATTCTGTTTACTTTTTCATTAAAATTATAATACATATCATATGCCGATTTTTCTTCTTTTGTGCCTTTAACCATTATTATTCCTTCTCTATAGCACATTCTTTTAATTTGTTTTCTATAATTAGGATTATCTGATATATTTTCTGCAATTATATCTTTTGCGCCTTGAATTGCCTCTTCTACGTTTAAAACTCCTTTTTCTTCATCTATAAATTCTTTTGCAATTTCTTCTATATTTCTTTTATCATTTTGTTCAAATATTATTTGCGCCAATGGTTCTAGTCCTTTAGCCTTAGCTATTGTTGCTCTTGTCTTCTTTTTTTGTTTATATGGTCTATATATGTCTTCCACTTCTGAAAGTGTTTTGGCATTTTCCAATGATTGTACTATTTCGTCTGTAAGTTTACCCTGTCCATCTATTGATTTAATTACCTCTTGTTTTCTTTCTTCTAAGTTTCTTAAATATTTAAGTCGTTCATCTAAATCTCTAAGTATCTCATCACTTAAACCTCCTGTAACTTCTTTTCTATATCGTGCTATAAATGGGATAGTATTACCATCATCTATTAATTTTATAGTATTGGTAACTTGCTCCTCTTTTACATTTAATTCATCTGCTATTATTTGAATAATTTTATTCATCTTTTTTGCTCCTTTTTACATTTTTCGAGTTTTTTCTTACTACTTTACTTGATTTTTTCATATACTTAATATATCATAATATTATAAAAAATGAAAGGAGATTTTATATATGAATTTATCAAGTTTTAGAGCAAAAGCTCGTGAAAAACTATCTGGAAAATGGGGAAAAGCAGCTTGTATAACTCTTGCATATATGGCTATAAATTTTATTTTTAATACCATTTTAAGCTATTCATTCAACGGCCTTAATACTATACTTTCTATCGGTTTTGCTATTATAAATGTTCCTTTAGCATATGGTTTATTAATCCAATTTGTAAAGCTTTATAATGGTGAAGATACATCAGCATTTAACTTTTTTACATTAGGATTTAATAATTTTGCTAGAGCTTGGAAAGTAGCTCTTAATGTGTTTTTAAAATTATTAGTTCCTTTTATACTTTTAATAATTTCTTCAATACTTCTTACTTCATTAGGTATAGTCTTTTACTGGACTCAGCCTGCAAACCTTACTGTATTGGTCATTTGTTTAGCTATTATTTGCCCAGTTTCTTTAATATGGCTTATAGTAAAATCATACTACTATATAATGTCTGATGTGATATCTATTGAAGAAACTGAATTACAACCAAAAGATGCAGTTGCAAAATCAAAAGAACTAATGACAAATAACCGTTGGAAATTCTTTATACTTGATTTAAGCTTTATTGGTTGGGCTCTATTAGCATCTTTAACCTTTGGTATAGGTATGCTTTGGTTGTTACCATATATTCAATTAACTCATATAGCATTTTATAAACATATATCTAAAAAAGAGGATGTTATTTAATTAACATCCTTTTAATATACATAATTTTGTGGATCATATCTTACTCCATTTACTCTTACCTCTAAGTGTAAATGATTTCCTGTTGACCTTCCTGTTGTTCCAACTTTTGCAATTACTTCTCCCTGACTTACGCTTTGCCCTGTTGATACTAATATTTGACTACAATGTGCATATGCTGTTTGAACTCCATTTCCATGTGATATTACTACCAAATATCCATAATCATCTAACCAACCCGCTGTTGTTACAGTTCCAGATGCTGCTGCCATTATAGGTGTCCCTCCTGGTGCTCCAATATCAAGTCCTCCATGGTTGTTTCTTGTTCTTGGTCCAAATCTTGAGGTTATTATTCCAGATATAGGTTGTATTAAACTAATTCCTATATCAACTTTTGCATTTGAATTTCCAGAAGCATATCCTGCAACACTTGCGTATACTATCTGTGGTGGCGGTTCTACATATAATTTAGCCACACATTTTTCAACATCTGTGAATTCTTTTAATTCTGTCTCGTATTTTTCTACAATTCCTAACTCTTCTTTGTTATCACTATCTTTTTCCTTTAATTCCGCAATAACTTTTTCTGCCTCATTAAATGTCGCCACATAAGCCTTTTCCTCTTTATCATCTGTTATTGCGTAATATTTATAATATGCTGTCCCATCTTCTATAGCCTTTGCATAAATTTCTTCGTCGTTACAATTTACATTTTTCTTTAATAGGCAAAGCTTATATTCTGGCATTTGGTCAACTTGAATAAATGCAACATTTGATTGTTCTTCTGCATTTATATATTTATTTATCTTTTTTTGCATATTACTTTTGTTATCTGTATATCCAACAAATTCTCCATTTAATGTTACTGCATATGTCGGTTTGTAGTAAAAAAACACAATACTGCCAATAAAAATAACTGCTAATGCCACTAAAACAAGAATTTTTATTGTTTTTCTTGAGTATATAGCTACATTTTTTAGTATATTAATAATAAACACTCTCCTATCATTATAATCTGTATTATTTTATACCATTTTTATTTATTTTACAATAACAACTTCAACTTGAATTCTTTCTTCTACGTGCTTACATAGTGTTTTACTGTCTTTTCCTCATTTTTATACTGTTTTTCTTCCATTTTTATTCAATTTATTGTATAAAATGAATATTTAATGTTCATAATATCTTTATATTACTTATGAAAGGAAGGGTGAAAATGCCAAATTTAAGTCAAGTAGAATTACAGAATTTAAGACATTTGATAGGAGCACACGAAACATCTTATCAAAAACTAAACACATATGCTTCACAAGCAGTAGACCCACAAATTAAGCAAATTTTTACAAAATCAGCTCAAGATGCATTAAATACTAAACAAAAATTAATGTCATTTTTAAATGGATAGGAGGATTTTTTAATGGATGAAAAAACAATGGTTAACGACGTTTTAGACGGAGTAAAAGCAAGTCTTACAACATATCAAGGAGTCATTTCAGAAGCAGAAAATATGCAATTAAGACAAACTATACAACAAATACGCAATAGTGATGAAAGCTTTCAGTACGAGCTATTTAAAATAGCACAAAACAAAGGCTATTACAAACCTGCTCAACCAGCAACAATAACAGAAATACAAACAGTAAAAACAGAACTTCTCAATTAGGAACAGTCCCTAATTGTTCCATTTGCACAATTTGGGATATCCTTGTTTAAGAGCAGTCATTCTGTGTACTGAACTGCTCTTATTCACATATAACTCAATTTGTTTATTCTATTATTTCTAATTCCGCAAATTTTGCCATTAACCTTTTATGTCCTACTTTATCAAACTGTATGTCTAACTTATAATCTTCGCCTTCTTGTTCTATTTTATTTATGGTTCCTTCTCCAAATTTTTTATGATAGATTCTTTGTCCTTCTTTATATTTAGTTATATCCACTTGTCTACCACTTGCCTTTTTATTTAATGAATTTAAAAAGCTCTCTGCCGTTCTAAACTGAAATGCCCCCACTTTTTCTTTAACTTCCGGTATTTTCTCTACATTGTCAAATTTATATGTTTTAACTTTTCCTGCATAATTTGTTCCATATTCCCAACCATAATTTGAGTCTTTAAATGAATTATTATCTTCATTGTCTATTTCTTCATAACCGTCTAATAAATCTTTTGGTATTTCTTTTAAAAATCTTGACATCTGGTTGTAGCTTGTAGAACCAAATATTGTTCTTCTTTTTGCACAAGTCAAATATAAATACTGCATTGCTCTGGTTATTCCAACATAGAATAATCGCCTTTCTTCTTCTAATTCTTTAATTTCTCCTATTGATTTATATCCTGGAAATATTCCTTCTTCCATTCCTACTAAAAATACCACTGGAAATTCTAGCCCTTTTGCACTGTGCAAGGTCATTAAAGTAACGGTATCTTCGCTTTCTTCCATATTATCTATGTCGCTTGTTAGACTTATACTTTCTAAAAATTCTGCCAATGTGTTTTCTGCCATTTGCTCCTCAAACTCTATTGCTACTGTTAAAAATTCCTCCAAGTTTTGTATTCTACTTTCCGCTTCAATTGTATTTTCATTTTCTAATGCTTTTACATATCCTGTTTTATTTAATGTCAATTTTATTAGCTCTGATATAGGAATTTGGTTTACTTGCTTTCTTAGCTCTTCTATTACTTCCACAAATTGTATGCTATTTGCCTTTACCCTATTTAGCTCATATTGTTCTGCATATTTTATTATTTCATACATTGACTTACCTGTTTTATCAGATATATCTTGTATATTATCTAGGCTTGTTTTTCCTATGCCTCTTTTAGGTTCATTTATAATTCTTTTTAGTGATAAATTATCTGAAGTATTAAATATTAACCTTAAATATGCAATTATATCTTTTATTTCTTTTCTTTCATAGAATTTTAGTCCTCCAATAATTTTGTATGGAATATTTTCTCGTCTGAATATATCTTCTATTGCCCTTGATTGTGAATTCATTCTGTACAATATTACAAAATCAGATAATTTTAAATATTCTTCCATTTTAAGCATATTTATTTGCTTTGCTATGTATGATGCTTCATCATATTCGTCTTCTGCTTTATAGATACAAGGTAGTTTTCCTTCTTCATTTTCTGTCCATAATTTTTTATCATATTTGTTTTCATTGTTTTTTATAACTGCATTTGCTGCTTTTAATATATTACCTGTACATCTATAATTTTGCTCTAGTTTTACTATTTTACTACCCGGAAAGTCTTTTTCAAAGTTTAGTATGTTTGTAATATCTGCTCCCCTAAATGAATATATCCCTTGGTCATTATCGCCTACAACTGTTATATTTCCATATTTTGAGGCTAATATAGATACTAACATAAATTGTGCTTTGTTTGTATCTTGATATTCGTCTACAAGTACATATTTAAATTTTTCTGTATAATATTCCAAAACATCCGGATTTTCTGTTAATATTTTAATTGTGTAGTTTATAATATCATCAAAATCTAGTGCATTGTTTTCTTTCAATTTTTTTTGGTATAATTCATATACTTCGCCTATTTTTTCTTTTCTAAAGTCTCCATTATATTTTACTTGATATGCTTTTGGTTCTAACATATCATTTTTTCCGTTACTTATTTCAGATAATACACTTCTATCTGTAAAAAGCTTATCATCTAATCCTATTGATTTTATACATTCTTTTACTAATGTTCTTTGATCTGTCGAATCAAAAATCAAGAATGTAGTGTCAAACCCTATTCTATCTATGAATCTTCTTAATATACGTACACAAATAGAGTGGAATGTTCCTAGCCACATTTCTTGAGATGCTTCGCCCACTAGTTTTTCTACTCTTTGTTTCATTTCGTTTGCCGCTTTATTTGTAAATGTTATTGATAGTATATTCCATGGTTTAACATTTTTTTCTGACAATAGATATGCAATTTTATGTGTTAACACTTTTGTTTTTCCGCTTCCTGCTCCCGCTATAACTAGGCATGGTCCTTCTGTTGCTAAGACTGCTTCTTTTTGTTTATCATTTAATCCTTCTATTAGATTCTGCATTTTTGTTTATATTCCTTTCTTAGAATTATTGTCTATCAGCATTTCTAAACATTGCTTTATTTCTTCTGCACATTGTTTATATGTTTCTATATTGCACCCCCATGGGTCTTTTATGTCCATATTTTTTCCTTCTTTTCCAATTCCAACATATTCTTTCAATGTATATACCTTACCAGTTAATTCAGGATACATATTTAGCACTATCTGCTTATGAGATACTGTTGCACATAATATTAAATCCATCTGCTCAATTTTTGTTTCTTTAATATTTGTTGCTCTATGATTATTCATATCAACACCATATTCTTTCATTACATCTATTGCACTATATGTTGCTGGTTCTCCACTATCTGCATATATTCCGCAAGAATATACCTCTACATTATCTTTTTCTTTTATCATTTTTTCAAGCATATGATGTGCCATTGCACTTCTACATGTATTTCCTGTGCACACAAACATTATTTTCAATTGCTTCACTTCCTATCTTTTTCTTTAGTATTAATATTATAACATTTATATTTTTTATTTTTCAACATATTAGGTAATATTTAATGCTATTATCCCCAATAATAATCCACAAATGTTACCAATTGCTGTCATTCTACCACTATATAACTTATTTGCTTCTGGTGTTAGCTCTCCCGAAACTACATAAATCATTGCTCCTGCTGCAAATGCTAAGCATAGCGCAATTATAGCTTGCGATATTGAACCTATTAATCCACCAAAAAAGGCACCTACTCCTGTAGTTATTCCAGATAAAATTACATAAAAAACTACTCGTATTGGGTTCATACCACCATTTTTCATTGGTACTGCCATAGAAATTCCTTCTGGTTGATACAAAAATAGGCAGTTCTGTTGGTAATATTCTTTGATTTTTTATACTTTTACTTTCATCATAACCTCTATCTACATTTTCTTTTGATAACCTTATATAAATTATTACCACCTTGTACATCGTTTTTTCTAGTTCTTCTCCTTTTTCATCAAAATACATATTAATTATAAATATTTCATTCATATTGTCTCCAAACCTTTTAAAGACTTATTCAATCTATAAAAATTTATTGTTCTGATTTCAATGAAAAAATTGTCTTATTTAGAGTTGCCAAATCACTAAATAAGACATATATATTAAGATTTACTATTCTAATCTTGTAGTGTCAATTATAAATGTTTCTATACAATTACATCACTTCTTAATTTCCCATTAAGTTTTCCAGAATTAATCATTATTCCATCTCCTTCTTCTATTCCTCCAAGTACAAATGATTTACAATTTCTCTTTAATGCATCAACACAAAGATAAGTATTGTCTTTTTCATTTTTTATAACAGCTATAACACTTATTCTAAATTTAGTTTCAGCATTTGGATTTAGACTTTCTTCGCCTGTACCTTCAAAATAAGGTGCCACGACTTGTTTATATGGCAAATTATATTTTTTTGCTAATTCAAAATGTTCCTGAATATGAGCTGGTACTAACATCAAAGAATTCTTTTCTAGTATATCATTATCTAGTACAATTATAGGTATTTTTTCATTTGTTAGCGGATGCTTTGCAAAAATTCCTTCCACCTTGCCCAAATCACTTGAAATATTTATGTATTCATTTTTTATTCCTATTGCAATTGCTGTAACGCCATATATTAGTTCTTCGTTAGTTATTGTTGATGGAATTAGTTTTCCATTAGTCAATTCAATTTTGATTTCCTTCATTCTTTATTTTTCTCCTTATATCTAAGTTAAAGTATTAGTCAAAAAAATATGATCATTTTCAAATTTAATATCCTTTTTTTTATCTTCTATTTGATTATATATTTCCCAATAGGTACAATTGTATATAGTTTCTATACCTAATCTATTTATAATTTTATCAATTTCTTTTTCCGTTGAACATACTTCACAATAAATGCCAAATGGCAGTTCAGCTAAATGAATCTCTACTCTCCATTTTTTCCAAATTATCCTATATTTTTCCATTAAGTAATTCTTTGTTAATCCAATTTTTTTGAATAAATATTTTATTGAGTCGCAATTTTCTACTTCAAACGTTGTATTTTCTCTTTCAAAATACTTTTTTTGTTGTTTATTAGGAACTTTTTCCTTAATTGTTACTGTATCAGAAAATCCATTCTTAGTTCTAATAAATATACCGTTTTTTAATAACCTTTCATCTTCATAATCATATCTAGTGGTTTTCTCAAAAGCTCCTCCAATTAAAATGTATTTATTTTCTTTTATTTTTTCTAAAAATGCAATAAAATTGCATTTTATCAAAAGTTTTACTAAATTTTTTTCAAAAAATTTTCGGGGTTTGGGGTGAAACCCCAAGGTCTTTCAGTCCGATAAATTTTTATTTATCTCGATAAAGACATCTTTG
>ERZ779861.1738-NODE-1738-length-23204-cov-3.438680_pt1 | contig 23204 bp, 23 predicted proteins | sample MGYA00511558_ERZ779861 | MGnify/ENA primary metagenome ERZ779861 (study PRJEB29588, sample SAMEA2163432) | human gut metagenome | biome: human gut; feature: human-associated habitat; material: faeces | place: Denmark | collected 2008/2010 ...
TCTGAAATACGATGTATTCAAATGGTCTGTTAAAGTTACCCTTTTTACAAGTATATTTTTTTTCAAAAACCTCTTGACTATTTATAGTTTGTCATCTCCCGTAACTTCTGTATCTCTGTATTATGCCCCAATACAATTAAAACATCCTGTGGGTGCAGCGCATACGACGCGGGTGGATTTACATTGGTCTCTTCCAATCCGCGGATACCGATAATACTGATGCCATAACGTGAGCGGATATTTAACTGCTCCAATGTTTTTCCTGCCCAGTTTGACGGCACTGCCATATCCACAATACTATATTCATCCGAGAGTTCAATTGCCTCAAAATAATTACCATTCATAATATCGTTGCCAACACGGATTCCCATTGCACGGTCAGGAAAAATTACTTTGTCTGCCCCGATACGGCTCAAAATTCTTCCTTCCATATCAGTGGATGCCTTTGCCATGATAAATGGCACATTCAATTCTTTTAACTGCATCGTAATCAAAGCACTGGTCTCCAAACTCCGTCCGATGCCGATAATTGCACCGTCATAATTTCCAATTCCTAACTGTTTTACCGCTTCCGGGTTCGTGGCATCCGCACAAATTGTATGCGTCACTTCCGAAGCAATCTGCTCTAACCGCTCCTCATCTTTATCCACTACCATCACGGTAGCACCGGAATTGGCAAGGGTTTTCGCAACATACATACCAAAATCACCAACACCAAACACAACAAATTCTTTTCGTTTCATCGTATTCCTCCTATCCAACAGAAACCCGCTCTTTCGGGTACGTTTTTACATTCACAAAGCGCTTGGAGTTAAAAAACAGGGCAAGCGAAATCGGACCGATTCGTCCAATATACATTGTTACTATAATAATTAACCGCGACACCGTAGTCAAATGTGGGGTAAAATCTCTGCTTAATCCAACCGTCGCAATGGCAGAAACAATTTCATACAGACAATCCATAAAATTGCCCGGCTGAACTGCCGCTAAAATGACTGTAGCTCCTAACATTACACCGAAACTCACGGCAAAAATCGACAACGCACGGCGCACCGCCATATCACTGACTCTCCGTCCAAACATTTCCGTATCACGACGCCCCTTAATAATGGAAACAACCGTTAATACAAGTACCGCCATCGTCGTTGTTTTGATTCCTCCTGCTGTACCGGACGGTGACCCGCCAATAAACATTAAAAGACAGCACACAAGGGCAGTCGACTTATTTAACCCTGACTGTGAAATGGTACAAAATCCTGCTGTTCTTGTCGTTACTGACTGAAAAAAAGCTGCCTGAATTTTATCAAAAAAAGACAAAGGACCAAGTGTTGCCGGATTTTGATATTCAAGAATTAATATAAAAATAGCACCAACCACAATCAAAAAAGCTGTCATAAAAAGTACAAGTTTTGCATTTAACGATAAATAATGTAAAGATTCCCTTCCGGTTCGGCGTTTTCGTTTTCCCTGTTTCATAACATCCAATACATTCCACCAGACCGGGAAACCTAGTCCTCCTAAAATAATCAGCCCCATTGTTGTAATATTCACAACCGGATTTCCGACATAACGGCTCAAACTATCCGGTCCGATTACATCCATCCCGGCATTGCAAAATGCGGACACGGCATTAAAAACAGAATACCAGATTCCCGCCAAACCGTAATCCGGAATAAACACTGTCATATAAAGAAGGGCACCCACTGTCTCTATGACAAGGGTCCCCTTTAAAATTTTTTTCACCAAAACAACAAGCCCCTGAATGGTATCAAGGTTATACGCATCCTGAATCAAAAGTCTTTCTTTCATGCCAATCCGGCGGCGCAGAATCAACATAAACATCGTGGTAAACGTAATTACACCTAAGCCGCCAACCTGCGCCAAAAGTGCAATCACAACCTGTCCAAACAAACTCCAGTGTGCGTATGTAGGCACCGTCACAAGGCCGGTCACACATACCGATGTAGTCGAAGTAAACAGTGCATCCACAATTCCCGTTACTTTTCCTGTTTTCGAAGAAAGCGGAAGCATTAAAAGAAATGTTCCAATTACAATAGCAACAAAAAATCCAACTGCTATAATTCTCGTCGTTGTAAATTCTTTTTTCCTGCCGAAACGCTTCATTAATGAATCACTTCCCTTTCCTTATGGACATAATGCAGTACATATTTACCTCTGCCACGTGTCTTTGCTTTATAAAGCGAGTCATCCGCCTGCGTATACATCTGCTCAAACGAAACCGGGACTTTTCCTGCCACTGCAGCTCCGATACTGCAAGTCATATTAATATTTCCATTCTCATTCGATATTGCTTTTATTTCGTGCTGAATACGGGAGCATTTTCCAGCCAGCCAGTCCTCACTCTTTAAGTTTCTGACATAAACCATAAACTCATCCCCGCCGACACGTCCAATGATATCCGAGCCACGGAAAATACTTGTCAAAAACTCCGCAACATTTTCCAAAAACATATCGCCGACAAGTTTACCAAGTTCATCATTCATGCGCTTCATATTATCAATATCAACAAGAAGAAGTGCACATTCATGTGTTTCATCCCTTGCATTTAAAGTGTCACGCAGAGAATTTTCAAATGAAAACTTATTCAAAATTCCCGTAACCGGGTCTACCATACAGCGTCTCTGATACTCACGCTTCGCATTATTATCACGGATTCGAAGCTGCACAATCGTAAGTGTCATCATATAACCGAGCACCAATCCAATAAATGCCGTAAAGACGTCAGATTGGGCAATACGCGGAACTTTATACCAAAGAGTAACAATTGAGTAAACCAAATCAACAATTGCCATTAATGGTATAATCAATCGAAAGCGAAGAATAAATACCGTTGGTGTTACAATCAGTAACAGCGGCACAAAACTTGCCGGGACATTACGGTACGGAAAAATGTCAATCCATGCAGTTATTATAAACATCCCCAGTATAAATAATGTACAAATTGTATTTGCCACATAATAATGAATCTTTGGTCTCGAAGCATAAAAAACTGAAATTCCTGCTGTCAAAACAACAAATCCAAACAATACATAATACGGTAACGAAATAGTCCATCCACGAATCAAAAATGGCGTAAAGAAAAATGCAAACAAAATAAATGGCACCAATAAAATCGTAATTTTTCTTAACATTCTTAAATTCTGTCTGCCACTCTCTTCCCTGCAATCTAAAAAAAACTGTCTTCGTTCGCGGTTATATCTGTTAAAAAGTTCCGAATACAATTTCGTACGTGTCATAATCCCCTCTCCTTTTTACTTAATTCTGATTCATTTTTGCCAGTTTTGCTGCCTGATCCGCAGCAATCAAACTATCAATAACTTCATTCAAATCCCCATTGATAATCGAATCCAGCTTGTGAAGCGTAAGTTTAATTCGGTGATCCGTTACCCTTCCCTGTGGATAATTGTAGGTACGGATTTTCTCCGAGCGGTCTCCGGTACCAATCTGGCTTCTTCTCTCCTCCGCTTCCGCATCGTGTGCTTTGGCGCGCTCCAGTTCATACAGTCTCGCACGAAGCACCTTCAGCGCCTTATCCTTATTTTTCAACTGTGATTTTTCATCCTGACATGAAATAACGATGCCGGTCGGAATATGAGTTAAGCGCACCGCTGAATCTGTCGTATTGACACACTGTCCACCGTTTCCGGAGGCACGGAACACGTCAAATTTACAATCATTCATGTCCAATTCCACTTCCACTTCCTCCACTTCCGGCATAATTGCCACAGTAGCTGTCGAAGTATGAATTCGTCCGCCGGACTCTGTTGCCGGAATTCGCTGCACACGGTGTACGCCACTTTCATATTTTAATTTTGAATATGCACCGGTTCCATTAATCATAAAAACAATTTCCTTAAATCCACCGATGCCATTTTCATTTGAATTCATTGTATCCACTTTCCAATGGTTTGCCTCCGCAAACTTACAGTACATACGGTACAAGTCAGCAGCGAACAACGCCGCTTCATCACCACCGGCACCGGCACGAATCTCCACGATTACGTTTTTATCATCATTCGGGTCCTTTGGCAGAAGTAAAATGCGAAGTTCATTCTCAATGTCGTCAATTTTTCCTTTGCACTCATTGAGTTCCTCTTTTGCGAGTTCTCTCATTTCCTCGTCAGTTTCCTCTTCGAGCATCGCCAAACTATCTTCAATCCCCGCTTTTGTCTCTTTATATTCGCGGTATTTTTCCACAATCGGCTCCAAATCTGACTGTTCTTTCATCAGTTTCTGATATCTCGATGCGTCATTTAACACCTCCGGCTCACTTAATTCTTTGAGCACTTCATCATAACGAAACAAAATATCTTCTAATTTGTCAAACATATGCTTCCTCCTAACGAACCATTTCCGTCTGTAAACCAAACACAATCCGGTTTCGTCCACAGTAATCTTTTTTTATTGTAATTTCTTTGAACCCTGCCGCTTCCATCAGTCCGCTTACTGCGTCTGCCTGTTCACAGCCAATTTCAAAAAACAAATAACCGTTTTTCTTTAAATATTTCGGTGCTTCTTTTATAATGCGCCGGTAAAAGAAAAGACCATCCACACTGCCATCTAAGGCAAGTCTCGGCTCATAATCCCTTACCTCCGGCATCAGCGTCAAAATCTCATCACTTTCAATATAAGGCGGATTCGATACAATTACATCAAATGTACCCTCGATATCCGCAAATAAATCACTCTGAACACAAGTGACATCCACCTGATTTCTCCCCGCATTCTCCTTCGCTGTAAAAAGTGCTCCCTCCGATATATCCGAAAGCGTTACACTCTTACAGCTGCCTAGTTTTCCCAAACTAATTCCAATGCATCCGGAGCCGGTACACAAATCGAGCACCTCTGTTCCTTCACATTTTTTCAAAACTTCCTCTACCAGACACTCAGTATCCTGCCTCGGTATCAGGACATTTTCATTGACCAAAAACGGAAGTCCCATAAACTCCGTTTTGCCTAACAGATATTCGAGTGGAATCCGCTCACACCGTTTCGCAATCAGTGCAAGAAACCGCTCGGTTTTCTGTCTTTCTGCCTCCAATTCCCGATTTAAAAAGAAACCGTTCTTTGACGTTTCAAAACAATCCGAAAATAAATACCATGCATTTAATTTTGCCTCCGGTACACCTTTTTTCGATAATCGTTTTTCGCCTTCGTTTAAAAGTTCCTGCCACGTCATGTGTCTGATTCCTTCTTTTCTTCGTCCGATGGTTCCGGCGCTTCAAAATAACGGTCAAGAGCATTCAAAATTTCATCTTCCTCTTCGTTATCCTCATCATCAATGCTGAGAATCTCGATTTCATCCTCAATCTTATCCTTAACCTCTTCTACCGGTTCCTCTTCGTTTTCTGTTTTTTCTTCCTCAAGAAAGGCTTTCCAGTCAAATACTGCTTCCACCGCCGCAATTGCCACCGCAATCATTGAGTCATCCGGCTCTTTCGTTGTAAGACTCTGCAGCATAAGTCCCGGTTTACTTAACACATTAATAACTTTATTATCATGCTCACCCGCATAACGGATGAATTCATAAGACAAGCCTGCAATAACCGGAATCAATAAAATACGCAGCACCATACGGAGCCACACATTTCCTACTACAATAAACATGAAAAACAAAATACTGACAAACATAACAATCAAAAGGAAACTTGTTCCACAGCGTTTGTGAACCGTCGTCTGCATACGAACATTTTCCACCGTTAATTCTTTGCCATTTTCCACGCAGTTAATCGATTTATGCTCTGCCCCGTGATACATAAACACACGCTTAATATCTTCCATACAAGAAATCAGTTTCACATAAATAACAAAAAGAGCTACACGAATGACACCCTCAATCAATCCACGCAATTGAGGCGAAGGCACCGGGCGTTTCAATGCTTCGGAAATGAGAAATGGAACAATCACAAAGATTCCAACCGCCAGCACAATAGCAAGCAGCATAACAAGCCCCATAACGAGGCTTTCTTTTTTCTCATTTTTTTCTTTCGCCTCTTTTTCCTCCTCTTCTTCAAAAAAAGAAGCCGAATAATTTAATGTTTTCATTCCCGTTGACAAAGACTCAGCAAATATCACCATTCCACGGATAATCGGCAGAGACGCTATTTTGTACTTGTCCCGAATACTCGATGTCGCTTTTTTCGTCACTTCAATTCCACCATCCGGCTTACGGACGGCAACCGAATATTCTTTTTCATGCTTCATCATCACTCCTTCGATGACTGCCTGACCGCCAAGCTTTGAATACCTCATGAATACTCTCCTTTCATTAAATATGGAAAAAAGGGCAGAGTCACGCCGACTCTGCCCACATTCTCAATCCACTATTTCAAGCCATACTTACGATTGAACTTATCGATTGCACCACGAGCTGCTACCGACTTCTGCTGTCCGGTATAGAATGGATGGCACTTAGAACAAACTTCAACGTGAATCTCTTCTTTTGTTGAGCCTGTCTCAAACGTATTACCACAGTTGCAAATCACTTTTGCCTGGTAATATTCCGGATGAATTCCCTCTCTCATGTTCATTTCACCTCACTACTTGTATTTTCCTTATATATAAAAGGATAATTGTCTTGCTCAAAAACTGCTTGCTCATTATATCATGTTCCACCTTTGATTGCAAGCACTTTTTACTTATAAATGCATTTTTTTAACAGTTTCAATGAATTCCTTATTGTCCTTGGTTCGTTTAAACAAGTTCAGAATCTGCTCTAAGGCAGGTTCTGCTTTCATGCCGCCAAGTGCTTTTCGGATTTTGACTACTGCTTCCTGTTCTTCACTGTCTAACAGTAAATCTTCACGACGTGTACTTGATTTCTGAATATCAATGGCAGGGAAAATACGTTTTTCCGATAAACTGCGGTCTAATACAAGTTCCATATTACCGGTTCCCTTAAATTCTTCAAATACAACATCATCCATACGACTTCCGGTATCTACAAGTGCCGTAGCAAGAATCGTCAGACTGCCGCCTTCACGCATATTTCGTGCAGCACCAAAGAAACGTTTTGGCATATGCAGCGCCGCCGGGTCAAGACCACCGGAAAGGGTACGTCCGCTCGGTGTTACAGTCAGGTTGTAAGCTCTTGCTAGACGTGTAATACTGTCTAACAGAATCATTACGTCCTCGCCGCTTTCCACAAGGCGTTTTGCATGCTCAATTACCATTTCCGATACACGTTTGTGATTTTCCGGCAATTCATCAAATGTAGAATAAATGACTTCTACCTGTTCGCCCTCAATCGACTCTTTAATATCCGTAACTTCCTCCGGTCTCTCATCAATCAGAAGAACAATCAGTTTCATTTTCGGATAGTTTGTCGTAACTGCTTTCGCAACCTGTTTTAACAAGGTTGTCTTTCCGGTTTTTGGCTGGGAAACAATCATACCACGCTGCCCCTTACCAATCGGTGCAATCAAATCGAGCATACGCATCGATACTCCTGCTCCCGGTGTTTCCAAATGAATCCGGTTATTTGGAAAAATCGGTGTCAAATCCTCAAACTTTTTACGATTATACAAATAGGTCGGTGAATATCCATTTACTTTTGTCATATACAACAGTGCACTGAACTTTTCACTCTGGTTTCTCGTTTTTAAATTTCCCTCAATAATGTCACCGGTACGCAGTCCAAAACGACGAATAAACTGTGGTGCTACATATACATCATCTTCACCCGGGAGGAAATTATCACAGCGGATAAATCCATAATTTTCCGGCATAATCTCCAAAATACCATTTTTCGTAATACCACTGTCTAATTCTTTCAATTCAGACGGATGTACTTCCGTAATTTGACGATCCTTAACAATCGAAATCAGCCCATCGCTTCCATCATGATACTTCTGTGGACGATTATTGTAATAGTAGTTCGACTGTGACACACGTTCATGCTGCTGCGGTCTCTCGGAGTGATAAGTTCTTTCATGCGAATTATATGTTCTCTCACCGTGTGAATCATTTCTTCTATCATTTCTATCACTGTATGAGTCATTTCTTCTATCGCTATAGGAATCATTTTTTCGTTCGTAGCCACTATTATAGCTATTATTGTTATAGTTACTGTTACTGCCATAATTATTATTGCTGCTATAGTTATTATTGCTGTAATTATTGTTATTGCTGTAATTGTTATTGCTGTAGTTATTATTGCTGTAGTTATTATTGCTGTAGTTATTGTTGCTGTAATTATTGTTCCGCTCATAACTATTGCTGCCATAGTTATTGTTATAACTGTTATAACCGTTGTTGTTATAGCCGCCGTTATAATTATTGCTGTAACCGCCGTTGCCGTAACCATTTTCATTGCGACGCATCGGACGACGTTCGTATCTGTCCTGACGGTCATTCCGTTCCATGCGGTCTTGTCTTACCGGTCTTGTCTGACGTTCCATCGGTGCTCTCTGGGAAACCGGCTTTCTCTCCATCGTTCTCTCCGGCATAACCTCCGGCTCTCTTTTCGTTTCCTCGGAAACTTCCATCAACCGCTGAATCAACTCCGGCTTACGCAATGCCGTGATTCCTTTCAAACCTTTTTCTTTTGCAATCTCGCGCAATTCAACTAATGTTTTTTTTGAAAAATCCATACATTACTTCCTTTCTAATGCTGATACATCTCTCAACCACTCTTAACTAATCCAATCTCATAATTAGGAAATCAAACTCAAACGCCCGAATTTCAGATAATCGAATTTCAAATGATTCTTTACGATAATTCTGAAACCTTATTATAACGAATAAGAAAAGGTTCGTCAAGTAGTGTTTGGGCTAAATTGCACGCTTTTTAAAATTCAATTTTATTTTTTTTCATCAAATCTCTCGCCGTATCCAAAGAATCAACACCGGTTCTGTTTTTAATCGGTGCAAATTCGCGTTCTCTCTCAACCTCAAAAGATAAACAATTGTCCATCATTCGAATCATATCCAGAACAAGAAGTTCAAATTTGTAACCGTTTGGCTCCTCCGGTTTCATCATCTGCCCATCTTCTGCCATATATGGAATCTTTTTCTCCACTACATGAGTCGGCATATATTCATTCATAATTTTTGTCAGCGTTTTTACATTAAACAGATAGTTCAAAATAACACCATAGTTGTATAACAGCCGTCCATTTTCATCTTTGGAATGAATCATTTCATCAGTCATTTCATAATACTCTACAATCGATGGTTTTCCATCCTCTAAACAGAGAACTCCTACTTTTTCATTTGGGTCTGCCTTTGCCACTACCTTTGATCCGCACACACAGCCTGCCTCAATCGTTGCACCAACGAATACCGGGTCAGCCATCTTCTGAAGTACATTATCCACAGAAAATACGTTCAGCCATTCCACGCCAAGTTCATCGATTTTATCCAAAAGACCTGCTTTTGCCAAGGACGAGAACCAACCGCCATTTCCATTTGGTGAAGTTGAAAGTTTTGCTTTACCTTCCATATAAATCTTTCCGTCATAGCTTACTGACGGTGCCATTTCCTGAACAAAAAAGAATACATAATCTTTGTTATAGCCAAAATAATCGTGTTCTTTGAAAAACTGTGTCGTATCGTCATTGTTCTTTTCACTTGTCATGATAAATAACGGAATCCATGCATTCGCTTTTTCTTTCACCTGCATCAAATTATGTATTAACTGTTCAAACAGATATAATTCTTTTGTCACGCCAACATTTAACATTCCTTTTGGCTTATCCAGACCAAGTCTTGTTCCCTGTCCGCCTGCCAAAAGAACCGCACCCACTTTGCAGTCATAAATTGCCTGAAGTCCGATTTCTTCATAATGCTCTCTCTTTGCCGCAATCTCCTCTAATGTCACAGCACCAAGCGGCTCCAATTTTCCTTTTGGTATCTCTTTTACACCGCCCTCAATCAAATTAAGAAGTGACAAATCCAAATCTTCAATCTGTTTCAACAGCGACTTTTTCTCCTCTTCTCCCAATTCCTCAAAATATTGTAATAAATGTTCCTGACCAACAGGCATTAATTTCTGCTTTGCTTCTTCGTAAGTCATCCTTTTTTCTCCTTTCCTTAGCGCCATGGCGCCATCCTATCCTCATTGTACCATTTTCCATAAAAAGTACAAGAGAAACTTATTGTGTTTGCCCTTGAAAAATGATATGATTATTGTTATATGTTTATTGGATTTGTACAAGATAGAATGGAGGATATTATGACACAGAGCGAAAAAGCGTTAAAGCTGCATGAAGAATGGAATGGAAAAATTACAACCACACCAAAGTGTGAGGTAAAATCAAGAGAAGATCTTGCCATTGCCTACACACCGGGTGTTGCAGAACCATGTAAAGTAATTGCAGAGAACAAGGAAGAAGCTTACCGCTATACCATCAAGTCAAATACGGTTGCCGTTGTTTCCGACGGAAGTGCCGTTTTGGGCCTCGGTAACATCGGCGCAGAAGCCGCTATGCCGGTTATGGAAGGAAAAGCTGTTTTATTCAAAGAATTTGGCGGGGTCAATGCTTTCCCAATCTGTTTAGATACACAGGATACCGAAGAAATTATCAAAACCGTAGTCAATATTGCCCCTGCTTTTGGTGGCATTAACTTGGAAGATATTTCCGCACCACGTTGTTTTGAAATCGAAACACGCTTAAAAGAATTACTTGACATCCCGGTTTTCCACGACGACCAGCACGGAACAGCTATCGTAGTTCTCTCGGGAATCATCAATGCATTAAAAGTAGTGAACAAAGAAAAAGAAGACTGTAAAGTCATTGTAAACGGTGCCGGTTCCGCAGGAATCGCTATCACAAAACTTTTACTCCGCTATGGATTTAAGGATGTAACACTCTGCGATAAATCCGGTATTTTAAGCAAAAACAGTAAGGACTTAAACTGGATGCAGAAAGAAATGATGGAAGTTACCAATTTATCCGGCAAAGAGGGAAGTCTTGCCGATGCCTTTGTCGACGCTGACATTTTCGTAGGCGTTTCCGCTCCGGGAATCGTAACAGAGGAAATGGTTGCCTCAATGAACCGCGACGGTATTTTGTTTGCCATGGCAAATCCGGTGCCGGAAATCATGCCTGACCTTGCAAAAAAGGCCGGTGCAAAAGTGGTTGGAACCGGACGTTCCGATTTTCCAAATCAGGTCAACAATGTAGTTGCTTTCCCCGGCATTTTCAAAGGTGCCTTAGAGGGACGAGCCACACAGATTACCGAAGAAATGAAATTAGCAGCCGCTCTTGCGATTGCATCTTTAGTACCGGAAGATGAGTTAAACGAAGATAACATTATGCCGGAAGCTTTTGATCCACGCGTTGCAGATGTTGTAAGCGCTGCCGTAAAAGCACATATTGCTGATTAATCATGGAAAAATGGGGCGATAAACCGTACCACTCTCTGGATTACGAGAACAAAAAACGTTTTGGTGAAAAAGTATATAAAATTTCTCTGGCTGGTGGAACCACCTGCCCAAACCGCGATGGCACGCTTGGTACAAGAGGCTGTTGTTTTTGCAGTGGCAGCGGTTCCGGTGATTTTGCCGCCACCAAAGGAAGCATTACCGAACAGATCGAAGAAGCCATTGCCCGTGTTTCCCGTTACAAAAACGCAGGGCATCATTTTACCGCTTACTTCCAATCTTTCACCGCTACATACGCACCGGTTGAAACTTTGCGGGCGGCTTGGGAAGAAGCAATGACACATGAATCCGTTGTCACGCTTGCAATTGCAACGAGACCGGACTGTTTAGGAGACGATGTTCTCTCGCTGTTAGCCGACTGCTGTAGAAAAATGCCGGTGACCGTTGAACTCGGTTTACAAACCATTCATCCGGACACCATCCGCTACATCCGGCGGGGTTATCCAAACTCCGTATACGAAACAGCAGTAAAAAACCTGCAAAATATCGGTGTGAATGTTGTAACTCACGTGATTGCCGGTCTGCCTGGTGAAACAAAAGAAAACTTTCTCGATACGGTAAGATATGTTGCTGATATAGGAAGTGACGGTATTAAACTCCAGCTTTTGCATGTACTGAAAGGAACCGACTTAGCGTTGGATTATGAAAATAAAATGTTCCGGACACTGACTCCGGATGAATATTTAGACTACATTACCGAAGCACTTTCGATTCTTCCACCGGATATGGTGATACACCGTGTGACCGGTGACGGACCAAAGGACTTATTAATTGCTCCTCTGTGGAGTACCAACAAGCGAATGGTTCTAAACTCCCTTCAAAAAAAAATGAAGCAGGAACATATTTTTCAGGGAAAATTTTATCACGGGAAATAAGGAGGGATTTGCTATGCCAAATGGCTCAATTACCATTTATAAACTAATTATTTTATATACACTAAGTAAAGTAGATTCTCCACTGCCGCCCGGCGTGATTTCCGATTACATCACAGACCGCGGCTACACAAATTATTTTAATTTACAAAATGCCTTTGGGGAATTGTTAGAAGCGGATTTAATCAAAGAGGACAGCACCTATCATTTAACGTACTACACGCTGACCGAAGCGGGTGCCGAAACATTAGAGTTGTTTGGTGCTCCTTTATCAAGAGAAATTCGGGACGAAATCAATCATTACTTAGAAGAACACAAATTTGAAATCATTGATGATACATCTTTAGTGAGTGACTACCATGCGACAAACGATGGCACCTATCTCGCCACCTGTACACTGCGCGACGGCAATCATGTTCTCATGCAGCTGTCTTTGGACGTTGCCACGGAAACAGATGCTATCAAAGTATGCGAAAACTGGCAGTCGAAAAGTGATATCCTCTATCAGACTGCCATGCAAAATCTTCTTTCTTAAACTTGTATGAGGGAGTGCCGCATCAACCGACGCCGGTGCTCCCCATTTCCAAATATTTCAAATAAGCACCATATGTCATTGTAACCGCATTATCGCCGGTTCCAACTGCCACCGTAACTTTTTCAAAATCTGAAGCCGTCGCTTTTACTGCAGTCGTATCAGTCGATTGTGACGTTGTTTCCTTCTCTTCTACACCAGTAGAAGCACCACTTCCCTCATATGCATCGGAAGTAGTCGAAACCTTGCGGTTCGGAACAGTAACGCCTTCCTGCATAAATTTCTTTATCTTTTTCACGTAATTTGTCGTCTCTTTATACGGTGGCACACCGCCGTACTTTTTCACCGCACCGCTGCCGGCGTTATATGCCGCCGCTGCCAGAGTGGTATCTCCGTTAAATTTCTTCAAATGTGCCGCGAGCAGTTTGGCCGATGCCATAATATTCTGCTCGGCATCAAACGGATCTTTGATTCCTAACCCCTTCTGTTCTTCCGGCATCACCTGCATAATTCCCTGTGCTCCGGCAGAGGAAACACACTTTGTGTTAAAATCTGATTCTGCCTTTGCCACGGCAACTAAGAAATCATAGGAAATATCATATTTTTCTGCCGCCCGCTCAAAGATACCTTTTAACGTCGTGCTTCCTGTACTCTCGGAAGTATCATTCGACGTTTTGTTTGTCTTTGATGCTGACGATGTTTTTTCTGTCGTCTTTGCTGTCGTCTTTTTCAGCGACACACTTTTTGTGTTTTCCTCAGAAGCCGCAGCATACAACGCATTTTCCTTTTCTAACACTTTCTGAAACGGAGTAATGGATGTCTTTGTATGCGAAGCGGACAGCGATACACTTGCTGCCTGATTGGTTCGATTTGTAATATCCTGAACATACATCGCCGACATCTTATTTCTCCTTTCACAAAAATCTCCAAACTTAATTTCATTATACCGAAAACCGTTTTAAAAAGCAAGACAATCCTAGCGGTATTTTTCCAAAAATTCATCCATCTTCTTCATAGATTCTGTAAGAACGGACACCTCCGGCAGATAGACAATACGGAAATGATCCGGATTTGCCCAGTTAAATCCGCCGCCATGTACCAAAAGCACATGTTTTTCACGCAGAAAGTCTAACACAAACTGCTCATCATTTTGAATTCCAAAACGCTTTGCATCAATACGTGGGAAGATATAAAAGGCCGCTTCCGGATGAACAACAGACAAACCATCCACACCATCAATCGCCTCACAGATGCATTTTCGCTGCTCATATAATCTGCCCCCCGGTAATAAAAGCGGGTCAACATCCGGTCTGTTTTTCAGTGCCGGTGCCACCACGTGCTGTGCTAACACGTTGGCACACAAACGCATGGACGAAAGCATGTTAATTCCTTCTATGTAGCCTTTGCCCTTTGACAAGTCTCCGCTAAGCACCATCCAGCCGCTGCGAAATCCTGCTATGCGGTCTGATTTGGAAAGTCCGTTAAACGTTACTACAAACAAATCCGGCGCCAAAGAGGCAATCGATGTATGCGTTTTGCCATCAAAAACAAGTCTGTCATAAATCTCATCCGCAAATAAAATCAATTCATGGCGTCTTGCCAGCTCCACAATCTGCTCTAACACTTCTTTTGGATACAAAGCACCTGTCGGATTATTCGGGTTAATAATAACAATTCCCTTTGTTCTGGAATTGATTTTTTTCTCCATATCCGCAATATCCGGATACCAGTTGGATTTCTCATCACAAATATAATGAACCGGCGTTCCTCCTGCCAATTTTGCCGCAGCTGTCCACAATGGGTAATCCGGTGCCGGAATCAAAATTTCGTCGCCATCATTTAACAAGCCCTGCATCGCAAGGGAAATCATTTCACTGACTCCGTTTCCGATGTAAATGTGGTTCATCTCCAAATTCGGCAGCCCCTTTGACCGGTGATAATCTAAAATCGCCTCACGTGCCTCAACAATACCATTGGACTCGCTATAGCCCTGACTCATTGGATCATCCAGTGCATCGCGAATGGCGTCCAAAATCCACGAAGGTGCCTGAAAGCCAAACGGCGCCGGGTTTCCTATATTTAACTGGAGAATCTCCGTGCCCTGGCGTTTCATCTCATTTGCCGCATCCAGAACAGGTCCTCTCACATCGTAACATACTCCATGTAATTTATCTGATTTTGCAAAAGTTCTCATCCTTCCACATCTCCATTCCTTTTTCTAATTTCATCATATCGGTTCGGCAGCCGGCGCAGCGAATAAATGCTTGCCGCCACAACCACAATGCAAAGTACATAAAAAATCACATACCAGATAGAAGCAATCCGGATTTGCCGATAGGCAAACCATTGTCCGATTCCACTGATTAAATAAGAACTTAAATTAAATGCCATATGCATAAGGGTGCTTCCCCAGATACTCTGTGTTTTTTCAAAGATGTACGCCAAAATAATACCAAAGGCAGCCGCATACAATCCCTGAACAATATTTTTATGGTATATACCAAAAATCAGTGCCGAAACAAGTGCTGACACATCAACCGGAAAACAAGTTCTAAGTCCGCCGTAAATCACGCCGCGAAACAGTAGTTCCTCCGCAATCGGTCCCACGACAACAACAAGAAGCAGCACAGCAAACGGAGAACCGTTTTTCAGGCTTAAAATCTCACTCACATTGTCATAGGAAGCAAATATGTTTGGCAGAAGATACCGCAAAAATCCAACGGTGATGCCAATCGCATACTGTCCAAACAGCCCAATCGCCGTCAAACCGGCGATACGTTTTACCGTAAATAATGGGCGGTAATCCGGTCTGTAATGCCATTTATTTTCCCGCACGGCATACCAGAAACCAAACACAAATAATACAACCAATTTCAAAATAAAATTTGCCATAATCTGCACTCGAATTTGTTCCTGCTTTGTCATCCCTTTATGTAACGCAAGTCCAAACAAGGCACGAAACAACACTTCCAAGCCGTAACAGACAAGGAGGGCAAGCAGCGTCCAGCCAATTGTCTTTATTATTTTTTTCAATCTGCCATATCCCCCTTAAACTAATTTACCGTTTCGTTTCTATTTCCAACGGCATTGATATTCATTTTACCACGCCGCCTCCAATCGGTCAATTTTCTATTGCTAATTTTCTTTGTAAATGATAGTATGTTTATGATGCTGTGGGAGGACATCTGTTGGATGTAACATTAAATAACCGCCTGCTTATCAGGCTTAAGAATGGAGGATACTTATGAAACTCTGGGGAGGACGATTCACCAAAGAGACCAATCAGTTAGTACACAATTTTAACGCTTCCATTTCCTATGACCAGAAATTTTACAAACAGGATATTTTAGGAAGTATTGCACATGTAACAATGTTAGAAAAACAGGGGATTTTAACTACTTCTGAAAAAGATGCCATTGTCGATGGCCTGCAGGGAATCCTGAATGATTTAGAGAGCGGTGCTTTAGAAATCACTGCGGAACACGAGGACATTCACAGTTTCGTGGAGGCAAACCTGATTGAACGCAACAGAGATCCCGGCAAAAAACTTCACACCGGACGCAGCCGAAACGACCAGGTTGCTCTGGATATGAAATTATACACAAGAGATGAAATCGTTGAAATCAATGATTTGCTCAAAGAATTGATGGTGGTAATTCACCGGATCATGTCAGAAAATATTGATACTTTTATGCCGGGCTTTACCCATTTGCAGAAAGCTCAGCCGGTGACACTTGCTCACCATTTCGGGGCTTATTTTGAAATGTTCCGCCGCGATCGAAGCCGCCTGCGCGACATCTACGACCGGATGAATTACTGTCCGCTCGGTGCCGGCGCTCTCGCCGGAACAACCTACCCTTTGGACCGCGAGTACACCGCTTCGCTTTTGAAGTTTGACGGTCCTACCTTTAATAGTATGGATTCGGTTTCCGACCGTGATTACCTCATTGAACTGCTCAGTGCTCTCTCGACGATTATGATGCATATGAGCCGTTTCTGTGAAGAAATCATTCTGTGGAATTCAAACGAATACCGTTTTGTTGAAATTGATGATTCTTATTCCACCGGTTCAAGTATCATGCCACAGAAAAAGAATCCGGACATCGCCGAACTTGTCCGCGGAAAAACCGGTCGTGTATACGGTGCTTTGATTTCAATGCTGACAACAATGAAGGGAATTCCGCTTGCTTACAACAAAGATATGCAGGAAGACAAGGAATTCACCTTTGATGCCATTGACACTGTAAAGGGATGTCTGGCACTGTTTACCGGCATGATTGACACAATGAAGTTTAATAAGGAAATTATGGAAGACAGCGCAAAACATGGTTTCACAAACGCAACCGATGCCGCTGACTACTTAGTCAACCACGGTGTTCCTTTCCGTGATGCACACGGCATCATCGGACAGTTAGTACTGCTTTGTATCGAGAAAAAAATTCCACTCGACGACCTTCCATTGGAAGAGTATAAAAAGATTTCTCCTGTTTTTGAAGAGGATATCTACGAAGCAATTTCGATGAAAACATGCGTAGAAAAACGTAACACCATCGGTGCTCCGGGCGAGGAAGCCATGAAAAAAGTAATTGCTGCAAACGCTCTTTATTTGCAGGAAAGTTAATTGTTAATGATTCAAAAAAATCCCTGTCAATTTCGGGTGAAAATCTCACCCGAAATTGACAGGGATTTTTCATATGCGTACTGTTTATCGCATGATAAACCATTTCATTGTTTCATTACTTTTTATCGTCGTATTTTTTCTCATAGTTAGCAATACATTTTTCAATAACCGCAATTGCTTCTGACGGACCACCAAAGTCCTTGACGTCTGTTTCCTTATTCTCTAAATCTTTGTATACCGAGAAGAAGTGCTGAATCTCTTCAAAGATGTGCTCCGGCAGCTGCTCAATGTCGGTATAGTAATTGTATGTTGGGTCGTTGTACGGAATCGCAATAATTTTCTCATCCATATCCCCATTGTCACGCATGTACATAACGCCAATCGGGTAACAGCGAACCAGCGACATCGGCTCAATTTCCTCCGAGCAAATCACAAGTACGTCAAGCGGGTCCTTGTCATCGCCGAGCGTTCTCGGGATAAATCCATAGTTCGCCGGATAATGGGTCGAAGTGTAAAGAATACGGTCCAAAATAATCAATCCCGTTTCTTTGTCTAATTCGTATTTTTTCTTGCTTCCTTTCGATATCTCAATTGTCGCAATGAAATCGGTCGAAGAAATCCGCTCCTTGCTGATATCATGCCAAATATTCATGTGTGGCCCTCCTAATTTTTTTCTTGTGTAACCCCACGCATTATTAGCGAATATAGTTTGTACGGATTACCGGTTCTCTCTCCGGGAATGTAATGCCCTTCTCTTTTCCTGCTTCAATGCATGAAAGAAGCCATGCCATATTGTTTCCGAGCGTCCGCATCGTCTGCATTCCCTCTTCGTCCTGCTTCACTTCTTCTGCCTTGCCCCCATGCACCTGATTCCAATACTGGGAACCAACAACCGGCATACAGTTAATGGTAAAATACTTATTAATCTGGTCGAATGCCGCCGACGCTCCTCCACGACGACAACTTACTACAGCTGCTGCCGGTTTTCCGGTCATTTTACTGCCACCGCTGTAAAACGCACGGTCCATAAATGATGTCAATGCTCCACTTGCCGCAGCATAGTGTACAGGCGAACCAAATATATAACCGTCCGCCTCTCCGGCTTTCGCAACAAATTCATTTACAACGTCCTTGCGGAAACATCCTTCTCCCGTCTTCGCACAGGCTCCGCATCCGATACAACCGGCAATTTCTCCATTACCAACCCAGAAAATTTCCGATTCAATGCCATATTTCTCTAACGCACCTGCCACTTCTTTCAGCGCCGTATATGTGCAGCCTTCTTTATGAGGACTTCCATTTACCATCAGTACTTTCATGTCATCCTTCCTTTCCAATGAATCAATCACTGCTCTTTTTGATACATTTTATTATCTTATCTTGTCTAGTATAACAGACCATTCTCCAAAAGGAAAGTAAGAAATGCTTCGCATCCCTCTAAAACATCATCATACGTCTCGTCAAAATTGCCGGTATACCACGGGTCTGCAATGTCTCTTCCATCTCCGCTCCACGCTAAAAGTTTGCTGACTTTCCCCTCCTGGTCACCGCCTAAAATCCGGTTTATATTCTTCATATTCCAGGTATCCATGCCAATGATGTAGTCAAATTTGTCGTAATCGCTGCGGCTTAACTGGCTCGCTCTATGTGGCAGAACCGGCACTCCTACCTGACTTAATTTGCGCACGGTTCCGCGGTGCGGCGGGTTGCCTAACTCCTCTGTGCTCGTCGCTTTGGAATCAATTGTAAATTGGTCGGAAAGACCACGCTTGTTTACCATGTCTTGGAAAACAAATTGCGCCATGGTGCTGCGGCAGATGTTGCCGTGGCAGATGAATAATACTCGAATCATAACTTTCTATATCCTTTCGATACCTTTCAACACCTCAAAATTCTAAGCACATCGGTGTTTTCTGTATCCATATTCTTTTTTTCATTTTTTATCAAAATACACCTTATTTTCTCATATTTTCACACTCAAAAGGTGTAAAAAAAGGTGTAAATTTGAACGTTTTGCACCTTGCCTTTTCGACAGGCTAACTAGAAGTTGAACATCTCCATTTCTTCTTCACTTGCTAACTGCTCCACAATTTCTTCCTGGTGCATCAATTCATTTTCTTTTTGCATCATTACATACATTTCTTCTTTCACATCATCTACCTGCAGATGTGTGTATGTATCAAAAGTAATTTCCATAGAACTATGTCCCATAATATACTTTAGCTTGGCAGGATTCATACCTGCTTTTGCCATCTTGGTACAAAAAGTATGTCTGCACACATGAGGAGTTATCGTTGGCAATGGTTCCTTATACAGCTTATTGTACTTCTCTCTGATAAATTGAAAATACTTTTCCCAATGCAATGCCACCATCGGCATGTCATTCTGGTCTAAGTAAAGGAAACCACTATACCCATCGACCACAGGTTCCTTCTTTACTTTTCTACGATTTTTAATAATCGTCCGAAAGCACTCCGCCACTTGCTCTGTCATGGGAACTTTTCGCACACCGGCTGTTGTTTTTGTCTTCTGAATAATATATGCTTTCTTTTCGTTATACACCCGAACCAATTGATGATCTACATTTATCACCATATTGTCAAAATCTATATCCGAAATTGTAAGCCCAACAAATTCAGAGATTCGCAATCCCGTGTTAAACAGTATATATACACCCTCATACACTCTATTATAGTGTACATCGGAGCGAATAAAGTCAAGAAATAACCTTTCCTGCTTTCTGGTAATTGCCTGTCTCATAACACTATCATTAACAATCACACTAGCCAATTCAAAGTCAAAAGGATTCTTTCTTATAAAGTCATCCTCATAAGCCAATTGAAATGCCGGTCGTAACACGCCTCGAATGGAATGTATGGAACTATATCCTCTTCCATTTTTCTGCAAATTGATTAACCATGCTCGTGCATCTGATGTTCGTACCGACGATATTTTTCGCTTGCCAAAATCATCTTTTTTCAAGAAATTGACCACCGTTTTGTATCCCAGCCGTGTACTTGGTTTAACACCGATTTTTTGCGAAATATATAATTCCACCAAAGCTAATACTGTCATATCTCCACGACTTATTGCCAGTCTATCCTGCTTATCCTTCATGATTCGCGCAATTTTCTCACGCAACGATTCATCTTTTTTTCCATTTACTGCAGGGTCATTTGGCACTAATCGAGTAGAATACACATATCTGGATTTACCTAACTCATCCACATATTTATAACGGTATCTGCCATCCGCCAACTGTATCTCTCCATTGTGAAGTTTTCTGTTCTTTTTGTCTCTTCTATTTGTTTTCATATATGCTTTCCTTTCTTTTCATTAAAGAAAGTCAAGCCCTAATATGATATAAACATGATAACACATTTCTTTACTTCTGCAAAAGTTTTATTTTTCTACATTTATATACTACTTTAACTAAACCGCATTTGCAGAATCCAAATATTCTTCAAATAATTTTCGCTTTATCTGAACACGATTCCCAACCATCAATATATACGGTGCATATGGATCTTCTGATACAAGCGCCCGAAGCCTCGCGCGTCCAATATGAAAATATGCTGCCGCCTCATCAATAGTCATGGTATATCTTTGCCAAATAGGAACATCCAATTTTTCTACTTTTGATGACATGGTTTCACCTCCACCATTAATCAGGCACTTCACACAAGAGTCCATTTACCAGTCCTTCCACTTCTAAACGATATATCATTAATCGAAGAAGATAATTAGCCATATGTCGTGCACCACGCTCCCAATCTTCTATTGTTCGACAAGGAATCCCAAAATATTCGGAAAATTCTTTCTGCGTCATGCCTGCTTGTTTTCTTGCTTTCTTTAATAATTCCATTGTTTCCATTTACGCCCCCTTTTTACAATGTGTGTTTCTATAACTACAGATTACCACGCATTGCGTTGTTTGTCAAGGCTAATTGAAACAAAATCTCCAGTTGAAATCATCAGTGGTTATGGTTAGTAACCCACTCGGGACTTGCACCCTCTTCTCTTGGACCCTTACGGGGAGTATCATTATCACAGAACAGTCGCAACCACGGAATCACCACAATTCCTATTTTGCATGGATGTTATCGCTCCCGGCATCTCACATCAGGTGGACGTTCAAGGATGAAAACACATTCTCATCCCATCAATCCTATCCTTACCGTTCCTGGCGCATCTGCGGCACGGCGCAATGCGTAACTGTTCCTCATGTCCGATGAAATCATCATATTTAGTTGTGTGTGTCTGACAGGAAATTCCTTTTCTGTGGACACATCTAAATTATAAAATCGGGTTTTGAAAAATGGTAGACTAAATGTTCCGTGGTACTTGTATCGGTTTATCGGAATATCTTGTGCAAATTCCTCAAAAAAAGAGGCAGCAAAACAATTGTTTATATGCTACCTCATACATTATGTATTTTTTATTTTCATCATTTGCTTCTTTCTGCAATCCGCTTCAAGCTATGCAAATATTCAAGCATTATTTCCCGGTACTCTTCCGGGAGTGATCTTGCTTCAAGAATTGCTTGAATCTCCTCATCTTTTTCCAATACAAGGATTTCCTCGCTTGTTTGAAACAGGTCAAACGGCTCTATCTGCATTCCATGGCATATCTTAATGATATTACTTTCACGGATATCATAATCTTCTTTTCTTATGATGTCATAAATTGTACTAAGCGATATTCCACTTCTTTGTGCAAATTTATATTTCGACATCTTTGTTTCTTCTAAATATTCCAAAAGTTTTTTTCGGACTATGCTTTGTTCCATTCGGAAAGCACTCACATCCTTTCTGTGACCACATTTGCATTATACAATGACAATTCTATTTTCAACAGACTAATTGTTCCGTGATACTTATTACGGTTCTCCGTGATAATCACGCACTTTTCTATAATCTATGGGTCCGGACGTCGTATGTGTTCCTCATCGGCATGCTTCCATAATATTCTAAGCAACATCAATAGAAGCATTTTTTTGGTACTGGTTCTCCCCATCTGTGTTCTTCTCCCTCCTATCCTTCATCCCACAGAACACAGACCCTCTATACAAAAGAAAAAGAGGATTCATGTTCCTGACATGTTCCTCTTTACTCTTTTACTGCTTATTCATATTCATTTGCTCGCCGGACTCGGCGGTATGTACTCTGTCAATTCTCCTAAATCCACATTCAAATACAAGCACAATTTACATAGAAATTTCAAATCCCATCGGGTTTGCTTGTCTTGGCAATACCTATTGAAGTTTGTGCGTGGTATATCCATATCTTTACATAGTTTATTTTTACTAATTCCACGCTCATCCAATATTTCTTCAATCCGCAAATGAAGATGACCTAAATCAGTAACATACTCATTCGTATTTTGCATGCGAAACATCTCCTATAAAAGTATATTTTAATTTTATAGGATTAGTCACATTTTTATAATTCACAGTTATACGACTGACAGATATGTTACTCTCTTACTCCATTTTTATCCATCTCAGTCTGCTCCTTTACAATACAAAATCAACAAGTTTCATTTTGTACTTGAAAAGGAAAATGCCCGCATAAAGGAATTATTAGAAAAAGCAAATAATCACTAACCATTAACCACCAACCACCGCAAGGTATTCACAAGCCACAGAATACACTATGCGGTGGTTTTTTCTCAGTCGGTGAAACCCGTCCACCTATTCCAAATACAGATAAAAGTAGTGGCTGTCAGCGGGATTGAACTGCTTCCCGTCAAGTAGACAATTGAAAAAATATA
>ERZ779861.1749-NODE-1749-length-23069-cov-5.218128_pt1 | contig 23069 bp, 20 predicted proteins | sample MGYA00511558_ERZ779861 | MGnify/ENA primary metagenome ERZ779861 (study PRJEB29588, sample SAMEA2163432) | human gut metagenome | biome: human gut; feature: human-associated habitat; material: faeces | place: Denmark | collected 2008/2010 ...
GAGCCTGTACCGCTTCTGTGCGCTGACGTATGACGACGGCCCGAACCAGTGGATTACGCCGCATGTGCTGGATGCGCTGATGAAAACCGGCGCGCGCGCGACGTTCTTCCTTGTCGGCAGCCGCGTGAAGGACTTTCCGTATCTGGCGCGGCAGGAGCATGACGAGGGGCACGCGATTGCGACGCACTTCTACGAGCACCTGTACGCGAATCAGGAGCAGGGCGGCAAGTTCCGCGCCATGTATGACAAGGTCAACCGCGCGCATATCGCCGCCATTGGCATTGCCCCGGCGTATGCCCGCGCGCCCGGTGGACAGTGGCAGCGCATGGGCAGCTACGGCGTCGGCTGGCCGCTGATTCAGTGGACGGCGGAAGCGCAGGACTGGAGCGGCGGCGATCAGGGCCCCGATGCCTACCGCACCGCCAACACCATTGCCGCCAGCACCAAGGATGGCGGCATCATCCTCATGCACGACATGAAAATCAACTCCGCCAAGGCGACGGAGATGTTCATCCCGAAGCTGGAGGAGCGCGGCTTCATGCTGCTGACGGTGGATGAGCTGTTCGCCAAGGACGGCGTGGCGCTGGAAGCGAATCAGGCGTACTGGCGCTGCCTTGACGGGGTCACGACGCAGTATTAACCGTACGATTCCGCAAAATGCAGAGGACAGCGAAAAAGCGGGAAAATGCGCGTGTACCTGTGCCGCTGTCTCTTTTTGCGCAAACAAGTGCGAATTTTGTATTTTCCACACGAAAAACAGCGCAAGGGAAGTGCCGACAAGCCGGACAGCCGCCGCTGCTCTTTCCCGCAAGAAATGGAAGAGGCGGGGGGAGTCCAGAGGGGGCTGAAGTCCAGACTTGCACCCTCTTCAGCCCCCTCTGGGCGCTCTTTGGTTCCTTTCTGGCGCGCCAGAAAGGAACAACTTCGCGTCCGCAGACGCGACGGGAGCAGCGGAAAAAAATCACCCTAATTGTTAGAACCAGCTGCGGCTTAGCGCATGAAGCCGCAACATTCGCGCGCATTGGAAAGGAGCATTCCGATGATGAAGAAGTACATTGCCTGCCTGCTTGCAGCTATCCTTCTGCTGACGATGCTGCCCGCATCCGCATCGGCGGAGGGCGGAATGCAGGCGTGCCACCGCGTGACGGCGAAGTATACCGATTCCAAGCAGAGCAACAAGAGCGGCATCCGGCTGTGGTCGGTCAAAACCGCATTGACGAGCGTCGATGACGAAATCAATGGGCTGGCGCAGGCGTACGCGGACAAAATCGCCCCGACGCTCCAAGCAGGGAAAGCGAACGGCGATAAGAATAGCCGGCTGGACGTCGAAATCCGCCATAGCAAAACGGGGCTGACGTGGATGAGCTTCCTTGTGCAGGCGCGCACGACCTACCACCGCGACCTGATTGCGCAGGAGTTCACCAGCCGCACGTTCGACATGACGACCGGCGAAAGAATCCTGCTGACGGACATTTTCCCCGAAGGCAGCGAGGGCTGGACGATGCTGCGCGAGAAGCTCAAAGCCCAAATCAACTACTATTTCCCTGATGAAACACCTGACCCGGATGCCGTTGCGCAGGTGCTGTCGGACGAGGGGCTGCGGAATCTCGACTTCACGCTGCACGGCATGTCGCTGGTCATTCACCTCTCGGCGGACGCGTTCTATCCGGAGCATCACACACTGATTGAGACGACGCTGTTCTACCCCGACATCCGAGAGTACATGACCGAAAAGGCGCAAATCGAGACGGACAATCTTTCCTATTATAAGACCGTCGCGCTGACGTTTGACGATGGCCCGACGCGCACCAACTCCACCAAAGTCCTCAACAGCCTGATGGAGGTCGGCGCGCCGGCTACATTCTTTATGATAGGCAAGAACATGAAGCCCTACGCCGATTTGGTGCAGCGCGCGCACGACGAGGGTCACGCCGTCGCCAGCCACAACTGGACGCATGGCGACGCGCGGAAAATCAGCGCCGCCACCCTCCGCGCCATGCCGGAGAAGGTCAACAATGCGCTGATTTCCATCATCGGCATCCCGACGCGCTATGACCGCGTGCCCTACGGCGTGTATCCGGCGATGATCAAGGCGAAAGTCGGCTGGTCGTACATCCAGTGGTCGGTGGACACCTACGACTGGCGCGGGCGCAGTACGTCGCTGATTATGAGCAAGACGAAGAAGCAGTTCACCGACGGCGATATTGTGCTGATGCACGACATCAAGGACAACACGCCAAACACCGCGAAAGTGATGGCGGAATGGCTCTACGAGCAGGGGTACATTCTGCTGACGGTGGATGAGCTGTTCGCCAAGGACGGCGTGACGCTGGAGCCGGACACAGTGTATTTCCGCTGCGACGACGGCGTGACGACGATTAAGAAGTAACGGGGGTGCAAGGGATGAAGCGAATCGCCGCGTTGTTGACGGCGCTGTGCCTTCTGCTGGCGCAGGCGCTGGCAGAAACGACCATTGATCCGAAGGAAGCGCGAAACATCCCCCTGACGGAAGCGGGGGAGAATGAAACGCCCGACGGCATCAGCCCGACGACCGGGCGGACGCTGAGCAAGCTCTATGTACCGGAGGGGTACGCGGGGCTGGCGGCGACAGGGCGCTATCTGCCCATGCTGGTGCAAATCGGCAATGATGGCGGCGGCGTGGGCAACCGTGCGCCGTGGGGCGTGGCGTGTGCGGATATCCTCTACGAAACGCCGCTGACAAGGAGCCATGAAACGCGCATTACTGCCGTTTTTTCCGATATGATCCCGGATTCGGTCGGCTTCGTGCGCTCGGCGCGCATTGGGCATGTGTGGCTGAGCGAGGAGTGGGGCGGCGGCTTCCTGTTCTACGGTCAGCAGGAGGTGGAAGGGAGCGACGTGAAGGCGGAAATCAAGCGGCTCGGCGCGGACCTGAGGAGCGTTATCTTCAGCGGCATTACGGGCGGCACGAACTTCAAGCGCTACTTTACCAGCCGCGCGGGCGCGAAATCCCCTTATGATGTGGATGCGAACGTCGCCGCGATGAGCCGCCTCGTGCCGGAAGACCACGCCGCGCCGAACCACGCCTTCCGCTTCACCGACGATGCGCCCGATGGCGACAGTGCCACCCGCGTCTACATCAAATGGGGGGACAGCGCGAAGCTCTACAACTCGCGCCTTGTCTACCGCAAGGAGTGGAACGGCTACCTGCGCTACATGGGCACGAGCAAGACGAACTGGTACGCCGACCGTGATTCGGACGACAGCGCCATTGCCTTCCAGAACGTGATTGTGCAGTTCACGCGCGTGGACTACAACCACAACAACAAGAATGAGCCGATTATGTACGTCATCGGCGAAAACGGCGAAGCGGCGGAGGGCAATGCGGATTTCTTCCTGGGTGGCAAGCATATTTCCGGCTATTGGAAGCGCGACGGCATGGCCTCCCGCACGGTCTACTACGATGCAAGCGGCGAGGAAATCGCCCTCCTGCGCGGACGCACGCTGATTGTCATTTTCCCCGATGACGCGGCGTCGAAACGCTCGGTGTCTTACGAGTGAGCAAATGCATATCCCGCAGGGCGGGAGAATTTGTGCCGCGCCAAAACAATTGGAAACGACATGAAAAGCTGTCATTTCTTTCTCCGGGCATTGCGTCCCGGAGTTTTTTGTTGCCGAAAAAAATAGGAAAATGATAGCCAAATATGGAAAAAACACTTGACAATCCTTGCCGAAAATCGCTATAATTAAACAGGTAAATTCATACGATTTCTGAATCAACAGGAGCCATCTGCTTGCGCGTTTTTCCCTTTGACGTCCGCGCACTCCACTTCGCGGCAGCCAGATGAAAAAATACGCAGCGTATTTTGGCTTGTTTTCATTCGGAAATCGTATCAGGTTGAGGGAGTGGAATTGGAAAATGGAAAGCGGTGCAAACACAAAGGAAGTACTGACCCCGAAAAACGTCTATCGCTTTTTGACGGATAATCTGCCGGGGCTGTATCCGCATGGGGTGATTCCGGTGGCGGAACGCAAGGGCTTGACGCTGGTGAAATTCTGGGCGCAAGTGCTCGACGGAATCATTCCGCCGGAATGGCACGCGTCGCTCTTTGGAGGCACGCAGCGCTCGCGGCGGCTGAGCGACATGATGAACCGCACGGGCGTGCAGCCGCTTCCGCCCAAATTGCAGCAGGAGATGAACGCACTGCTGTCCGGGGAGACGCTGATTCGCCTGAGCCAGCAGGTGCAGGATTTCCTGCGCAGCGCGCACTACGATGCCGATGCCCTCACGCGCGCCCTGCCCGACTTCGTGCGCATGATGATGGAAAACGAGGAGTGCATGAAGCCGGAGCACGAGCAGGTGTTTGAGAACCTGCAGAAATCGCGGGAGACGCTGCCGCGCACGTTTGTGGACATGCTGACGCTCTCGTGGCTGGTGCTGCTGGCGTTCTACGGGCCGGAAATGGGCAGCCGCGAGCTGCTGGACTTCTGCCATGCGCAGGAGCATTCGGCGCAGGCGCTGTATCTGCTTTCGTCGCACGTCACGTTCGGGCGGCGCGTGCCGCTGTCGATGACGGGGCGCAACTGCGAATTGTGCCGGCAGGGGCTATCAAAGGATGAATACGTCATGGATGCGGCTTCGTGCCTGCCGCAATTGACGGACGCGATTCGGCAGGGCGGCAAAATCGCCGTGACGGGCATGGGCGGCATCGGCAAAACGGAAATGACCCGGCAGGCGCTGGCGGTGCTGGCGAAGGAGGAGCTGTTCAGCCGCATGGCGTGGGTGCAGTACGAAAAAAGTCTGACGGCGAGCCTGCGCATGGCGTTTGACGGCTTGGACGGCGTGGCGGAGGAGAACGTGCTCTCAACGGTGCGCGAGAAGCTGGAAGCGCCCTATCAGGGGCGGACGCTGCTGCTGATTGACAGTGTGGATATGCCGCCGGAAGCGGACGAGGGGCTGCGCGAGATAGAGCATTGGGGCTGCGATGTGCTGGTGACGACGCGCTTCCCGCTGGGCGAGGGCTTCCGGAATATCGCCGTGCCGCTGCTGTCGGAGGAAGCGAGCCGGGCGCTGTTTGTCCAGCACGACCCGTACTTGAAAAGCATGGGCAGCGCGGAAACGGAGGCGCTGCATCAGGTGCTTTCGCGCGTGGCGGGGCATCCGCTGGCGATCATCCTGCTGGCGCATCTGGCGAAGATGAAGCGCTGGACGATGGCGCAGCTGCTGGATGAGCTTGACCGCATCAGCCCGGAGGGACTGCGGCTGGCGGGCGGCAAATTCAGCGCGATTGCGCAGAGAATCGCCCAGATGGTGTCTACCGACGCGCTGACCGACCGCGAAAGGCAGGTGCTGGCGGTCTTCGCCACGTTTCCGGCGTGGACAATCCCGGTGCGGGACGCGCTGACCCTCCTGCGCGACTTCGGCACGGAGGATGAGGTGCTTTCCGCCCTCGAAACCGCGGCGGATTACGGGCTGCTGACATCGAACTGGCGCGGATACGCCATGCACCCCGTGCTGGCGGAGAGCTTCCGGCCGCTGCTGCCGCCGATGGAGAAGGTGCCGAGGCTGGTGGAGGTGTTCGAGGAGTGCAAAGAGCATTACCGCGAGACAGATTATCGGACGGCGCCGCTGATGTCGCTGGCGCTGTACGCAATTTCAGACTTCGATGATGCGCCTGTGGAAACCATGGGCGGCATGACAGTGGCGATTTTTTACCTTTTGAATCTTCATGGGGGAGAAATTCCTGCCGCACGACTGGAATTGTGGCGACAAAAGAAGCAAGGTGAACTTCAAAAGACAGAACATGGACGCTTCTTGGACGGATGTTTCAGTTTGGCACTTGATTCCATTCTGGGCGGCGATTTGGTGAAAGATGGCGAAAAAGTGATTGCGAATCTTTCCAGCGCTTGTGAAGATGATATAGAGTTTATGCTGCTGACCTGTGGCAATCAGGCGCAGCAGATGGAGCGTGAAAATACCAGCAAATTCCTTGCCCGAATTGGCGAACTGATTCCGCTGAACCATCCGAATGCAGCGGCAATGAGAGCGGAGAAAACAGCTATTGCACTGCTGAACAAGGAAAATGTGCCGCAAGAAGATTTGGATGCAGCCATTTCCTGCTTTATGGAAGCGTTGGATGAACCAAAGCGCGTGGTTGATGCGGCTGGGCAGCTTGCGCAGGTGCTTTGTGCAATGGGACTGGCAGGTATGCCCAGAGAGCGAATCAAAGCACTGGCGGAGCTAATGGAAGAAAAAACGAAGGATGTTGACAATTTGCCGTTTGCCTTCTATGAAGGGTGCGAATTGGTTTTTCATATTCTGGAGGAATATGAAAAGGCACTTTCTTACGCGAAGGCTGCTGTTGAGCATACGCCGAAAAACACAAAAACGTATTTTACGGCACTGTACAATTATGTGACGATTATGCAGGAAATGGGGAGAAGGTTGGAAACACAGGAGACTGTAGTTGATGCGCTTAAAAAAGTGCAGAAACTATTTGGCGAAAACAACTCACTGTACTGCTGTTTCAAAATGGCGTATATCTCTAATTTGCTCGAATTAAAACAAGGAAAGGAAGCAAATGAAGCCCTAAATCAGGTGCTGCCGATTGTGCGCCAGCAGATGGGGGAAATTGATGCAAAGGTGGTCGAGTCGGCGCGTGTTCGTGCACTTGCACTGCTGGGACGTGAGGAAGAAGCAATCGAATTGGGCAAACAGGTGCGTGCATTCTTTGTTCAAATCGGCGGTGAAGAATGGACACAGGTGAAAGCACTCGACAGAATCATCAGCAAAGTAAAAAAAGGGGGCTATCGGCAGGAAACGTAATATTGCAGCACAATTTCTGCAAGTTCGGCTGCAATGAATGTAACCCGCTTGACAATCTCCATTGTCGCCGTATAATGGAAAGTGGAATCCTGCATTCGGATAACCATTTTCTATTATACGGCATTTTTTGCTGTTGGACGCAAAAGAAAGGAAATGCACATGACGCTCAAGGAGTTTTATGCCGCAGTCGGCGGCGATTACGACGCAACCCTGAACAGAATCCCCAAGGAGTCGATGGTGCTGCGTTTTGTGAAGAAGTATGCCGACGACAAAACCTACGCCCAGCTGACCGAAGCGGTGAAAGCGCAGGACTGGGAAACGGCGTTCCGCGCGTCGCACACGCTCAAGGGCGTGGCGCAGAACCTCGGCTTTGACGGCCTGTACCGCGCCGCGTTCGCGCTGACGGAAGAAATGCGCGGGGGCAAACCGCTGACGGACACTGCCCTCTACGATGCCGTGACGCAGCAGCAGCAGATTGTGATAGACGCCGTGCGGCAGCTGGCATAAGGGCAAAAAACATGCGTGAACAGAAGTGGAATCTTGGTCGGTTTATCGGGAGGAGCAGTGCGCTGCTTCTCCTATTTGCGCTGCTCTTCCTGCCGTCGGCGCGGGCGGAGGAAGGGGAGAATCTGCCGAAAATAATCATCGGCAGCGACGAATATCAGCCGTACAGCTACTACAACGTGGATGGCTCGCCGCAGGGCGTGGATGTTGAAATGGCGCGCGAAGCCTTCCGGCGCATGGGGTATGCGCCTGTCTTCCGCCATGTGGCGTGGGAGGATAAGGACGAAGCGCTGGCAGACGGCACGGTGGACTGCCTGTGGAGCGGGTTCATGATGAACAATTGCGAGGACAAGTACACATGGGCGCGACTCAACCTGTTCAGCCGTCTGGTGGCGGTGGTGCGCGCGGACAGCGCCTATGCGGATTTGGCTGATTTGGCGGGCTGCCGCGCGGCGGTTCAGGCGACGAGCTGGGCGGAATATCTGCTGATTCGGCAGGATCAGCCGGGCATCCCGAAGGTCAAAACGGTGTACAGCTTCTCGTCGATGGAGGAGGTGTTCGCCGTCATGCGCAAGGGCTACGCGGACACGATTGTCGGGCATGAGTGCGTGCTGAACATCTTCCTTGCGGAGAATGAAGGGCGCTACCGGAAGCTGGAAACCCTGCTGGGCACGGCGGAACTCGGCGTCGCGTTCCAGAAGGGGACGCACGAGGAACTGGCGCGGCAGCTGGAGCAGACGCTGGCTGAAATGGCGGCGGACGGCACGATGGCGGAGATTTTGACGGCATACGGCATCAACGGCACCGTCCGCATGGGAGGAATCGAAAGCAAATGAAACAGGAAACCTCTCATAAGCGGCGAGGCTTCATCAGCATGCTCTGGATGCCGCTGACACTGTATCTGGTAATGCTTGTCACATCCTTTGTTGTGCTGACGTGGCATGATACACGCAATGTCTGGAATGCAATGGATGCAACGCTTGACTTTGCGTTGGCGCGGCTCGAACAGTATTTCAACGCCATGTCAAACGAACGCGCCAAGAGCGAAATCCGCCTGCTGGACAAAACGTCGGAGCTTGCCGCCCGCATCGCGGAAGCAGGGGTGATAACGAACGAACAGCTTGACCGGTACGCCTATGCGCAGCGGCTGACGGGCATCGTCATCCTTGATGCGGACATGAATGCCGTCGTCCAAACGACGATTGACGGCGACGCAGCGGCGGCGCTGCATTCAATGCTGCAAAAGCCGACGGTGCGGGAGATTGTGGATTACCCCGTGAAGGCATACATGACGCGGACGCAGGTGGGCAGTCGCACGGTGGATTTCGCCGCCGTCGCGCGCGAGGACGCGCCGGGCCTTGTGGTGGCATACGCCGAGCGCGAGGAAGAGGACGCGAGCGACATGAAGCTGGAGACACTCTTCAGCGGCTTCACGTTTGCAATGAACGGCACGGTCACCGTGTCGGACGGCAAAACCATCATTGCTTCCAGCAGCGCTGAAATCGTCGGGCGCAACGTAAAAAAAATCGAGGAAGACAGCATCCCCCATGCGCAGTGGGACGAATCGGGGCGGCTGCACATTGTTGACGGTATGACGGCGTGGTCGGGCAAGCGCACGGCGTTTGAGAACTACTCGGTGTACGCCATGTTCCCGGATCTTGCTGTCTACAATTCCCGCAACACCATTCTCCTTTACGGCACGCTGATTTACATGGGAATCTGGCTTTGCTTCGCGTGGCTGCGCGCCCAGCAGTCCCGCCGCGCACTGGAGAGGAACAGCGAGCAGGCGCGGATTATCAGCGCCATCAGCGAAATCTACTGCTTCACGTTCCTTGTTAACGTCCAGCGCGGCACGGTGCGCATCATCAAGCACCCGGTGGAGCAGCTGATGAAGATGGACCGCACATGGAGCATGAACGAAGTGGTGCAGATGCAAGCGGCTCAAAACGTTGCGCCGGATTTCCGCGAGGCGTTCATCAGCTACTGCGACCTGACGACCTTGGCGCAGCGCTTGAAGGAGAACCCGAACCTGACGCTGGAGTTCCGCGACCCGAAGGAAAAGGTGTACCTGATGACGACGCTGCCGCAGAACTACGACCGCCGCGGCAGGCTCGAATCGGTGCTGATGGTGACGCAGGACGTGACGGCGGAGAAGGAACGCGAACGCGACTATCAGCTGCAATTGAAAAAGACGGCGGAGGACGCCGAGCGCGCCAACATCGTCAAAACGGACTTCCTGCGCCGCATGAGCCACGATATCCGCACGCCGATTAACGGCATCCGCGGCATGGTGGAAATCAGCCGCCGATATGTGGGCGACGAAGCAAAGCAGGAAGAGTGCCGCGAGAAAATTATGACCGCATCGGGCTTCCTGCTGGATTTGGTCAACGATGTGCTGAACATGAACAAGCTCGAATCCGGCGCGGTGACGCTGGAAGAGAAGCCGTTCAACCTGCGCCAGATGGTCAGCGAAATTGTGACGATGGTGGAGGGGCAGGCGTGGCACGAAAACGTGCAGGTGTCCTGCAAGACGCTGGCGTGGAATCACGAAAACCTGATTGGCTCGCCGATGCACCTGCATCAGGTGCTGCAAAACGTTGTCGGCAATGCGGTCAAGTACAACTGCCCCGGCGGCAGCGTGACCATCTCCTGCGAGGAGAAAGGCTTTGACGGCACAACGGCGACGTTCCTTTTCACCTGTGCCGACACGGGACGCGGCATGAGTGCGGCGTTCCAGCAGCACGCGTTTGAGGCGTTCGCGCAGGAGGAATCCGGCGCGCGCACGGCCTACAAGGGCACGGGGCTGGGGCTGCCGATTGCCAAGGAACTTGTCGAGCAGATGGGCGGCAAAATCCACTTTGAGAGCGAACTGGGCGTCGGCACAACGTTCTACATCACCCTGCCGTTCCGCGTAGATCCGAATCCGCCGAAAGCGGAATCCGCCAAGCCGGAGCAGGCGGCGTCCATCAAGGGCGCGCACATACTGCTGGTGGAGGATAACGAGCTGAACATGGAAATCAGCCAGTACATACTGGAGGGTGCGGGCGCGATTGTCGCTCAGGCGTGGAACGGGAAGGAGGCGGTTCGCTGCTTTTCCGAAAGCGAACCGGGTACGTTTGACTGCATCCTGATGGACGTGATGATGCCGCTGATGGACGGACTGGAAGCAACGCGGACGATTCGCGCGATGCAGCGCCCGGATGCGGCGACCATCCCGATTGTAGCAATGACCGCGAATACCTTCTCCGAGGACGAACAGCGCAGCCGCGAGGCGGGCATGAACCTGTTCCTGAACAAGCCGGTGGATTCGGAAAAGATGCTGCAAACGGTGCTGGAATGCCTAAAAATGGGCGGGGAAAATGCTTTGTGAAAACCTTGACAAGAACGCAGGTAGGGTGTAAAATAGAACTATCACAGGCGCGATTCCGGGGAAAAATCTGGACGCGCGAAAGGAAGGTTCTATTTATGAAGAAGCTGCTTGCGCTGGTGTGCGCGCTTGTCCTGTCGCTGTCGATGACGGCGGTGCTGGCGGAAGAAACCGATGCGTTTACCTCCGCATCCGTCGCGAGCTACTACGCGGATTCCGCCCTGACCGGGGATGACCTGATGAACGCCATCAACTCCTTCTCTGGCACGTACCTCGTGTGCACCACCAACCCCGACGGCACGGCGAACGCGGGCGTGTTCATCTTCGCGTGCGTGAAGAACGAGGACAAGTACTACATCCAGATGGGTCTGGCGGAGAACCAGACGAAGCAGAACCTGCTCCGCACGGGCGAAGCGCTGGCGGTCTACGCCGCGAACCCCTCCACCGAGGAAGGCGCAAAGCCCTACATCACCGCCGGTGCGCGCATGGTGCTCCAGCAGGTGACGGACGAAGAACTGCTGAAGGTGCTCAACGTCAAGGGCAGCGAAACCGCGCTGTTCTTTGAAATCACCGAAATCAAGCCGCTGGGCTGATTGACAAACGGGGCGCATCCTCTTCCAAATGCGAAGGGGATGCGCTTTTTTTCGTGGAATCTGCGGCAGCGCGCTATTCCAAAACACTCAAAATCCATAGGAATTTGCATATTCCTCTTGACAAGCATGGGAATCGGGAGTAAAATCCTATTGCGGAAGTAGGTTATACTAATTCTCATCGAAAGCATGTCATTCGCACAGCATCTTTTCCGCCCCGGCTTTGCTTCGTTCCGCTCGCGCGTACCTCCAGTACGCCTCGCTTCACTCAGCTTTGCCGGAACGAAAAATCTGCTATGCTCAATGCCATGTTTTAGAATCGAATTAGTATAAACTGCCGCACAAGAATGATTCATCAATCAGCCAGAGAAAGGGCTTTTGCAATATGAAACACGTTGAATTGCTGTCCGTCCGCGACCTGCACGTTCAGGTGGGCGAAAAGGAAATCCTCCACGGGGTCAACCTTTCCGTCGGCACGGATGAAACCCATGTCCTCCTTGGCCCGAACGGCACGGGCAAATCCACCCTCGGCTATGCCATCACCGGCAACCCTGCCTATCAGGTGACGCGGGGGAGCATCACGTTTGACGGCGAGGATATTACTTCGATGCCTGTCAATGAGCGCGCGAAGAAGGGCGTTTTCCTGTCCTTCCAGAATCCGCTGGAAGTGCCGGGCGTGACGCTGAGCGCCTTTATCCGCACGGCGCTGGAGCAGAAGAGCGGCAGCCGCATCCGCCTGTGGGACTTCAAGAAGAAGCTGAAGGAAACGATGGCGCTTTTGTCGATGGATGAAAGCTACGCCGAGCGCGATTTGAATGTCGGCTTCTCCGGCGGCGAAAAGAAGAAGGCGGAAATCCTGCAAATGCTGATGCTCGAACCCAAGCTCGCCATTCTGGATGAAACCGACTCCGGTCTGGACGTGGACGCGGTGCGCACGGTGTCCGAGGGCGTCCGCCTGTTCCGCGAAAAGACGCACGGTTCGCTGCTGATTATCACCCACAGCACGCGCATTCTGGAGGCGCTGCGTGTTGACCGCACGCATGTGATGGAAAACGGCGTCATTGTGCGCGAAGGCGACGCGGCGCTGGTGGAAGAAATCAACGAAAAGGGCTTCAAGGGCTGATGGGGGAGCGGCATGACAGAGAAGAGCCAAGTTGCGGACATTGACCGCAGCATTTATGATATTCGCGACGCGGAGCATGACGCGTACCGCATGGAAGCCGGCTTGACCCCCGCCATCGTCGAGAAGCTGTCCAAGGAGAAGAACGACCCGGCGTGGATGGAGCAGTTCCGGCTGGAATCGCTGCAAATCTACAATAATATGCGCGTGCCGGACTGGGGGCCGTCGCTGGACGGGCTGGATATCGACCACATCGCGACGTATGTCCGCCCGAACACGAAGATGCAGAACAACTGGAAGAACGTGCCGCAGGACATTAAGGACACGTTTGAGCGGCTGGGCATTCCGCAGGCGGAGCGCAAGTCGCTGGCGGGCGTGGGCGCGCAGTACGACTCGGAGCTGGTGTACCACAACGTGCGCGCGGAAGTGGCGGCGCAGGGCGTGGTGTACACCGACATGGAGAGCGCGCTGCACGGCGAATATGCCGAGATGGTGCGCAAGTACTTCATGAAGCTCGTCACCCCGCGTGACCACAAGTTTGCGGCGCTGCACGGCGCGGTTTGGTCGGGCGGCTCGTTTGTGTACGTTCCCAAGGGCGTGCAGGTGTCCATTCCGCTGCAATCGTATTTCCGCCTGAACGCCAAGGGCGCGGGGCAGTTTGAGCATACGCTGATTATTGTGGACGAGGGCGCAAGCCTACACTTTATTGAAGGCTGCTCTGCCCCGAAGTACAACGTGGCGAACCTCCATGCCGGCTGCGTGGAGCTGTACGTCAAAAAGGGCGCGAAGCTGCGCTATTCGACGATCGAAAACTGGTCGAAGAACATGTACAACCTCAACACCAAGCGCGCGCTGGTGGAGGAGGACGGCACGATTGAGTGGATTTCCGGCTCGTTCGGGTCGCATGTGGGCTGCCTGTATCCGATGAGCATCTTGAAGGGCGACCGCGCCCGCATGGAGTTCACGGGCGTGACGTTCGCAGGCGCGGGGCAGAATCTCGACACGGGCGCGAAAGTCGTGCACGTTGGCAAAAATACCAGTTCGTACATGAACACGCGCTCCATCAGCAAGAGCAGCGGCATCAGCACGTTCCGCTCCAGCGTGGTGGTGGAGAAGAGCGCCAAGCAGGCCAAGAGCGCGGTATCCTGCCAGTCGCTGATGCTCGACAGCGAGAGCCGCTCGGACACGATTCCCGCGATGGACATCCGCACGCGCGACGCCGCCATCGGGCATGAGGCGAAAATCGGCAGCATCAGCAATGACGCGGTGTTCTACCTGATGAGCCGCGGCATGAGCGAAGAGGACGCGCGCGCGCTGATTGTCAGCGGCTTTGCGGACAACGTGTCCAAGGAATTGCCGGTGGAATACGCGGTGGAGATGAACAACCTCATCCGCCTTGAAATGAAGGGCAGCATCGGCTGAGCGGAAAGGAGCATCCATCAATGGAAAAAATGGCCATCAATCAGCTGCCCAGCCGGACGTGGAATCGTCTGGGCGTGAATGAAGCAACGATTGACTGGGACGAAAGCGCGACGGTCGTGCTGCCGGAAGAATCCGCGGAAAAGGCGGATATGCTGATTGCATCGGACGCGGCGTATGCCCGCAAGTGCGTGACCGTTCAGGCGGAAAAGGGCACGAAAAAGTCGCTTTTCCAGACCCTTCGCACGGCGGGCAAGCTGCATGTGCAGACGGAGCTGACCGCCGAGGACGGCGCGGAAATTGAGCTGATTCAGCTGGTCGCGCCGGGCGAAAACGCGCTGGTGTATGATGAAGTCATCGGGCACTGCCACGGCAGCGGGCGGATTGTGCTGCGGCAAGTGACGCTGGGCCACGGCGATGTGTACGCGCAGACGGGCATCGGGCTGGACGGCGAGAACGCGTCGTTTGCGGCGAATATCGGCTATCTGGCGCGGAAAAATCAGACGCTGGACATGAACCTCGTCGTCAACCACTGGGGGAAAAAGACAAAGTGCGAAATCAACGCGTCCGGCGCGCTGAATGACGCGGCGAAGAAGATTTTCCGCGGCACGATTGACTTCAAGTGCGGTTCGTCCGGGTCGGTCGGCAGCGAACAGGAAACGGTGCTGATGCTGGGCGAGGACGCGGTGAACAAGACCGTGCCGGTCATCCTCTGCGCGGAGGAGAATGTCGAGGGCACGCACGGCGCGACCATCGGCGAGATGGACGACGACACGCGCTTCTACTTCGGCAGCCGCGGCATCGACCGCGAAACGGCGGAAAAGCTGCTTTCGCGCGCGGCGATTGCCCGCGTAGCGCAGCAGGTGAAAAGCGAAACGGCGCGCGCGGCGATACTGAACGAACTGGATGGGGAAATGGATGAAAACGACGGATTACAGGCGTGATTTTCCGCTGCTGATGCAGGAAACAGCGGCGTATCTGGACAACGCGGCGACGGCGCAGCGCCCGCAGTGCGTGTTGGATGCGGAAAAAACGTTCTATGAGACGCAGAACGCCAATCCCCTGCGCGGGCTGTATCCGCTGAGCATCGCGGCGACGGAGGCGGTGGAGGAGGCGCGCGTGGCGGTTCGTGATTTCCTGCACGCCAAGAGCAGTCAGGAGATTATCTTCACGCGCAACACGACCGAGGCGCTGAACCTCGTGGCGTACAGCTATGGGCTGTCTCACGTCCACGCGGGCGACGAGGTGGTGGTGTCCATCCTGGAGCATCACAGCAACCTGCTGCCGTGGCAGATGGTGTGCCGGCAAACGGGCGCAGCGCTCAAATTCATCGACTGCGAAATGGATGGGCGGCTTGACCTGAACAAAGTGGCGGAAATCATCACCGAGAAAACGAAAATCGTTGCGGTGACGCACGTTTCCAACGTCATCGGGCGCGTCAACCCGATTCGCGAAATCGCGGATATGGCGCACCGCGTCGGCGCGGTCATCGTGGTGGACGGCGCGCAGTCTACGCCGCATATCCCCGTGGATGTGCAGGCGCTGGACGCGGATTTCCTTGCGTTTTCGGGGCATAAGGTGTTCGGCCCGATGGGCATTGGCGCGCTGTACGGCAAACGCAGGCTGCTGGAAAAGATGCCGCCCTTCCTCTCCGGCGGGGAGATGATCGAGTCCGTCACGCGCACCGGGGCGACGTATGCCGAGCTGCCCTACAAGTTTGAGGCGGGCACGGGCAACGCCGCCGGCGCGGTCGGGCTGCACGCGGCGATTCGCTATATGCAGTCCGTCGGCTTTGACACCATGCACGAGCGCGAAACGGCGCTGGTTGCCCGCATGATGGCGGGGATGGCGGATATGCCGTTCATCCATGTGCTGGGGTCGGCAATTCCTGAGGAACACAGCGGCATTGTCACGTTCACGGTCGATGGCGTGCATCCGCATGACGTGAGCGAAATCCTCGCGGCGGACGGCGTGTGCATCCGCGCGGGGCATCACTGCGCACAGCCGCTGCTCAAGCACCTCGGCTATTCCTCGACGGTTCGGGCAAGCTGCGCGTTCTACAACACGCCGGACGAGGTGGATCGGCTGCTGGACAGCCTGAAAACAATCAGGGAGCGAATGGGCTATGGAAAACAGGAGCTTTTATAACGAAATTCTGACGGAACACAACATCCACCCGGAATTCAAGCACGATCTGCCGGACGCGAACATCGAGCTGGAAGGCGTCAACCCCAGCTGCGGCGACGACATCACGCTGAAGCTGAAGGTGGATGGTGACGTGATTACCGACGGCGCGTTCATCGGCGACGGCTGCGCGATTTCGCAGGCTTCGGCGGACATTATGCTGGGCATGATTGTCGGGAGGAAGAAGGAAGAAGCGCTGCGCTTGGGCGAAATCTTCCGCAAGATGATTCAGGGCGAAGCGACGGCGGAGGAAATCGACGAGCTGGAAGAAGCCGGGGCGCTGAAGGACATTTCGCACATGCCCGCGCGCGTGAAGTGCGCCGTGCTGGGCTGGCGGACGCTGAAGGAAGCCATCGGGGGAGAAGAGGAATAAGAAAACCGGACGGGGCGCAAAACCTCGTCCGATTTTTTGGATTAGAATCCCATTAGAAATGCGGTAAACGGCAGGAAAAGCGGGCGCGCACGCCGAAATCCTCCATAAGAAAGGGGGATGCGCATGAAAGAAATCATGTTGGACTTCGGCGCGATCATGTATGACATGTTTCATGCGCTGCGGTCGGGCGCGAAGAAGGGCCCCGCGTCCATCATGGGCATATGCGGCGGCAGTGTTTCATGCGCTGCGGTCGGGCGCGAAGAAGGTGCTGATTGCGCTGGCGGTGCTGGCGGCGGTGCTGACCGCGCTCGTCCTGTACCTCATGACGCCACGCACGGAGATTCGGTCTTTGACGGGCTTTCGGTGCTACTTTGTGCCGCGCTGCGAGGTGAATTACCAGTCCTACCACCGGGACAACGACCTGTACAATATGGGCATTTACAAGCTGAACGGGCAGGACGCCGCGCGGTTTGTGTACTGGGCGCAGGAAAACGGCTGGTCGCCGATGCCGCTGACGGGCGAAGCGCTGACGAGCGGGATGCTCGACGAGGAGACTTGCCCGGAAGCAGCGGAAATCAAGCAGGTGACGCAGGGGTTCTGGAAGCAGCCGAACGGCATGGCGCTGTTCGTCTTTGATTCGCAGACAGCAACGCTATATATTCGGAAGATGCCGAGGTAGCGACTGTGCAGGGAAACGCTGTCCGAGTAGAAAAGGAGGAAAAGCATGAAACGAGTGCTGCTTGGAATTGGCGGTTTTGTGCTGGCACTGCTGGCGATGCTGGTGCTGCCAGTGCTATCGGCAGGACATCAGGAAACGACGCCAGCGTCGGAAATCAAGAGTGTTACAGGTTTTCAGTGCAAGGATGAGCCGCAATGCGAGGTGGACATCTGGAAGTATCACTGGAAGCATCATCGGGAAGAAGACTTTTACTACTTGGGCATTTACACGCTGACAGAACAGGATGCCGCGCGGTTTGAAAGCTGGGCGCAGGAAAAGGGCTGGTCGGAAATGCCGCTGTCGGAAGAAGCAATGAATAGCGGACTGCTGGATGAGGAGACTTGCCCAGAAGCGGCGGAAATCAAGCAGGTGACGCAGGGGTTCTGGAAGGGATTTTATGGCGTGTACCTGTATGTTTTTGATTCGCAGACAGCGACGCTATATATTCGGAAGATGCCGAGATAAGGCAATTGCAAACAGAAACCGACCGGGCAGGGGAGAAATCCGCCGTCCGGTCGGCTTTTTGCTGCGGGATGTTTGAAAGCAAAAGAAAAGGTCAAGGCTTTTCAACCTTGACCATCCGTGGAGCATAGGAGATTCGAACTCCTGACCTCGACAATGCGAATGTCGCGCGCTACCAACTGTGCTAATGCCCCAAGCACTTGTTCTCTTTGTGTCAGGCGGTGAAGCGCTGAGCACAGAAAGTATTATAGCATAGTTCTCGGAAAAATGCAAGGGGTTTTTTGAAATTTTTTCGGGAAAATTGCAAACTTTTTTTCAGGGGGCATTTTGGACAGATTTCAGAATACACGTTCGCTTATTTTGCGCGAAAAACCGCTTTTCTGCACGGCGGCTCTTGTGCATGTGCGCCGATTATGGTATAATGCCCATGATGAAGCGAACGGAGGAGAGAACGGATGGATGCAGAAATGCTGCGGAATGTGCTGACGATGCTGGGCACGGTGTTAGGCGCGATTTTGGTGCTGATGCTGGTGGCGAAAATCACGAGCATGGTGCATGTGGAGGCGGACGACGCGCACGAGCCGATTGACAGCATGGAGGCGAGCGTCGTCGGCAAGCGCACGCTGGTGACGCAGGAGGACGGCGCGACGAAAACCATCTACTATATGACCTTCCAGAAGGTGAACGGAATGCGGATGGAGCTGGAAGTGCCGGGCGAGGATTACGGCTTGGCGGCGGAAGGCGATCAGGGCGTGCTGGTTGCGCGCGGGGATGAATTTATCGTCTTTAAGCGAATAATTTGAAATGATTGGAGCTTCCCAAACAAGCGGCGGCGCCGAAAGGGTGGAGGGGGCGAGCGCAGACATTCGTCTGTTTTCGTTGCCCCCTCCTCGCGTCCGCAGACGCGAAATCCTCTGCAATAATCGCATACTGTAAGGAGTAAAAATAGAAATTATGGCATATCAGGCACTCTACCGCCAGTGGCGACCCAAAGACTTTTCCAGCATGGTGGCGCAGGAGGCGGTCATCTCCACGCTGCGCAATCAGGTGATGAGCGGGCGCGTCGCCCATGCGTACCTCTTCTGCGGCAGCCGCGGCACGGGCAAGACGTCCACCGCGAAAATCCTCGCGCGCGCCATCAACTGTGAGCATCCCGTGGGCGGCGACCCGTGCGGGCAGTGCGAATCCTGCCGCCGTCTGCTGGCGGACGAGTCGATGGACGTGATGGAAATCGACGCGGCGAGCAACAATGGCGTCGAGGAAATCCGCAACCTGCGCGAGACGGTCAAATATCCGCCGCAGCAGGGGAAATACAAGGTCTATATCATCGACGAAGTGCACATGCTGTCCACTTCCGCGTTTAATGCGCTGCTGAAAACGCTGGAGGAGCCGCCGGCGTACGTCGTTTTCATCCTCGCGACGACCGAGCCGCAGAAGCTGCCCGCGACGATTCTCAGCCGCTGCCAGCGCTTCGACTTCGGGCGGATTCCGGCGCACCAAATCGCGGGGCGGCTGCGTCAGGCGGCGGAGGGCGCGAAGGCGGAAGCGTCGGAGAACGCGCTGATGCTCATCGCCCGTGCCGCAGAGGGCGGAATGCGCGACGCGCTGTCGATACTGGACATGTGCCTGGGCTATTCCAATCAGGTGACGGAAGACCTCGTGCGCAATGTGCTGGGCACGAGCGACCGCAGCTTCCTGTTCCGCTTCGCCGATGCGCTGGAAAAAGAGGACGCGTCCGCCGTCATGCGGATGATTGATGAATTGATGCGCGCCGGGCGCGAACCGATGGTGTTCGCCAAGGACGTCAGCCAGCACCTGCGCGCGCTGCTGATTGCCAAGTGCAGCCCGGACGACCTGAGCGCCCTGCTTGACCTGACGCAGGAGGATGCGCAGGAGTACGCGCAGCAGGCGGAAAAATTCACCACGACGCGGCTGATGAACATGCTGGAATTGTTTATGCGCGTGGAAACGGATTTGCGCTGGGCGTCGTCGCCGCGAATCGTACTGGAAAACGCCGCGCTGAAAAGCTGCCTGCGGACGAGCGAGGCGGATACGGCGGCGCTAAACGACCGCATCAGCGAACTGGAAAAGCAGCTGACCGCCTTGCAGGAGAAGCTGCAAAGCGGCGCGTTTGCCCCTGCGCAGCCCGCGAAAAAGGCGGCAAAGCCTGCATCCGAGCCGAAGCAGGAAGCGCCCAAACCCGCCGCGCCTGTGGTCATGACCCCAACGGGCAAAACCGACGCGGACGCGTGGAAGGAAGCCATGAACATCCTGAAGCGCTCTGATCCCGGCACATTCGCCATGCTGACGATGGGCAAATACGCCGGGTGCGACGGCGACACCTACCGCTGGCAGGCGCCGATGGGGCAGGAGCTGTACGTCGGGCTGATGAATCAGGAGAAGAAGCGCACGGCGATTGCGTCGGCGCTGACGCAGGCATCGGGGATGCAATGCCGCTTTGAGGCCATCGGCGCAGTGAAGGAGAAAAAAGCTGACCAGAGCGACGAGTCCTTCCTCGCGGCGCTGGAAACGACCTTCGGCAAGGCGAACACGATGGTGCAGGAGGACGTGAAGGGGTGAGCAGCGCGGACATTCGCGGGATGTTTGCCGGACTGCCGGGTGCGCACGGCATCATCGAAGCGGCGCTGAACGGGCAGGGGCGCGTGATGACGGATGATTCGGCGCGTCCGAGCAGCGCGGCGGTGCTGGCGGGCGATTTCCTCTTCTTCGGTGGCGAACCGTCGGAAGAATTGGTGCGGCGCGCACTGAACGCGGAGAATCGCGCGTGGATTGTGCAGGGGAGCAGTGCGTTCCTTGCGCTGGTGCAGGCGCAGCGGTCGGGAACGTGGTCGGAGCGCATCGCCTTTGACCCGTGCCGTCAGCCGGAGGATGCGCACCTGACCGCGCTGCTGGCGAATCTGCCGCAGGGCGTGACGCTTGTGCCGATTGGCGCGGCGGAAATGGCGTTCTGCCGCAAGACCCCGTGGGCGGCGGACTTCGTGAGTCAATTCACGGAGGATGAATATGCGCGCAGCGGGCTGGGCGTGCTGGTCTGCGCGGATGGTGCGTTCGTGTCGGGTGCATCCAGCTACGCGGCGTATCCCGGCGGCATCGAGGTGGAGGTGGACACAGCACCGGCGTACCGCGGACACGGCTACGCGACGCTGGCGGCGGCAAAGCTCATCTTGACGGCGCATCAGCAGGGGAAAATCGCGACGTGGGACGCGGCGAATGAAACATCAGCACACATTGCGCAGAAACTCGGCTACCGCGTAACCTGCGCCTATCAAGTCTTCACAACGGCGTAACCATTGGCGCACCCGTCAGGATGATTCGCATTCCGCGTTTCCTGCCGGGTGCATTTTTTGACGAAATTTCAACGGTTCGGACGATTTTCACAAAAATTCTGCTGGATTCCTCAGAAAAACCACAAAATTTTTCCGGGCAGCAGGAAATAGGGGGGACATGTAGAATTAGAAAAGTCGGGCTAAATTGTAACCTCAACTTTTCCCGCCCCGAAAGGGGCATGACATGGAGGGAGTTTTGAACATGAGTGAGCAGAACCTGAAGCAGGTGCTGGCGAAAAAGCAGAGCATCCTGCAGGGAGACGCGGAACGAATCGCAAAGCAGCGCGCGGCTGGCAAGCTGACCGCCCGTGAACGGGTGGCGAAGCTGCTGGACGCCGGCTCTTTCGTGGAGACGGATGCGCTGGTATCCCGCAATGGGGATTACGCCGGGGTCGTGACCGGCAGCGGCACGGTGCAGGATCGCCCTGTGTACGTGTTCGCGCAGGATTTCACGGTGCATGGCGGCGCGATGGGGCAGATGCAGGCGCAGAAGATTGTCAAGGTGCTGGATCTGGCACAGAAGACGGGCGCGCCCGTGATTGCCCTGTGCGACAGCGCCGGTGTGCGCATTGACGAGGGCGCGGCGGCGATGAACGCCTACGCTTCCGTTTTCACCCGTCTGGCAAAGCTCAGCGGCGTGGTGCCGGTCATCGCGCTGGTGCTGGGCCCGGTGGTCGGCGGCGCGGCAATGATCGCCCAGCTGGCTGACATCACCATTGAAGCCGAAAACGTTGGTCAGCTGATGGTCTATGGCCCGCAGGTCATGAGCGCCATTTCCGGCAAGACGGTGGATGCCAAGGCGGTCGGCGGCGCGAAGGCGATGGCTGCGCAGGGCGGCGTCGCGCTGACGGCGAAGGACGAGGACGAAGCCATCTCTCTGGCGGTGCAGGTGCTGGACTATCTGCCCGGCTGCAACGCGGAGGATGCCGCGATTGTTGATACCGACGACATGAACCGCATTCTGCCCGTGCTGGACGCGGCGGACGCGGAAAGCCAGCTGGCTGCCATGGCGGACGGCGCGGCGTATGTGGAGCTTTTCAAGGACTACGGTAAGGAAATCCGCGTTGCGCTGACCCGCGTGGGCGGCCGTCCGGTCGGTCTGGTGGTTGGCAACGGCAAGGAGAACGACGGCGTGCTGACGGCGCAGTCCGCGAGCAAGGCCGCGCGCTTCATCCGCCTGTGCGACTGCTACAGCCTGCCGGTCGTGTCCCTCATCAACAGCAAGGGCGTTGCCGTCCCGGCGGTTGACGAGCAGGCGGCGACCATCAAGGCGACCACCCAGCTGCTTTACGCCTACGCGGAAGCGACGACGGCGAAGGTGTCCATCGTCACCGGCAATGCCATCGGTCAGGCGTATGTCGCCATGGGCGGCAAGAGCAACGCTGACGTCACCTACGCGTGGCCGGGCGCGGTGATTTCCGCCCTGACCCCCGAAGCGGCGGTGCAGGTGCTCTACACCGACGACCTGAAGGCGGACAAGAAGCCGGCGCTCCAGTCCCGTGCGGAATTGGAAGCGAAGTTCGCTGCGGATGTGGCGGACGGCGTGGCGGCTGCCGCGGCTGGCATGGTCGATGACGTGATTGATCCCGCCGAAACGCGCAAGTATGTCATTGCGGCGCTGGAGATGCTCTCCTCCAAGCGCGAATCCAATCCCCCGAAGAAGCACGGCAACCTGCCGCTGTGATTGAGGAAAGGATCGTGTAAAAAATGGGCTTTTTGAATAATCTGGGCTTCGGCTTGATCGTCACACTCATCGGCATGTTGACCGTTTTCTTCGGTCTGGTGCTGCTGATTGGTCTGATCAAGCTGATGGAAAATGCCACCGCGAACCTCGGCAAGGGCGGCAAGAAGGCAAAGAAGCAGGCGGAAGCGCCCGCTCCCGCGCCGGTCGCCGCGCCCGTGGTGGAGGAAGTGCCCGTGGCGGATGACATCGAGCTGATTGCGGTCATTTCCGCCGCTGTGGCGATGATGATGGAGGATGGCAGCGCCTTCACGGTGCGCCGCGTCCGCCGCGTGCAGAATGCGCCCGCCTGGCAGAAGGCTGGCCGCGAAGAACAGGTGTACAGCCGCTTCTAAATATACTATTTCCTGCATTCACCTGTGCCATCTGCTTGCGCCTTTTCCTTTCTGGCGTCCGTTCATTCCACTTAGCGTAGCGCTGCTACGCTGCGTTTCATTCA
>ERZ779861.1755-NODE-1755-length-23003-cov-3.526974_pt1 | contig 23003 bp, 18 predicted proteins | sample MGYA00511558_ERZ779861 | MGnify/ENA primary metagenome ERZ779861 (study PRJEB29588, sample SAMEA2163432) | human gut metagenome | biome: human gut; feature: human-associated habitat; material: faeces | place: Denmark | collected 2008/2010 ...
ACCTGCGACAGCCTTCGCGAGCATTGTCTTACCTGTTCCCGGAGGTCCTACAAGAAGAATACCCTTAGGCATGGACGCGCCGATTTCCTCATATTTCTTAGGATTATGGAGGTATTCGACGATTTCCGTGAGGTTTTCCTTAGCTTCGTCTTCACCCGCGACGTCGGAGAATTTGATACCGTCGGAGGACTTTACATAGACCTTGGCGTTGCTCTGACCCATGTTGAACATCATGGAGTTAGGACCGCCCGCGTGCTTCATCATCTGTTTTGTGAGAAGCTGTCCGAGTCCCCAGAAAATGAGTACGGGAACTATCCACGTTAGAATGAAGCTGACTATGGGAGAAGTTTCTTCGATAATCTCACTTGTAAACTGCGCGCCGGAGTTGTATAAACGCTCAACAAGTCCGTCGTCGTTCATTTTTCCGGTCTTGTAGATGTTTTTCTCTTCTTTATCCGTGAAGAGTATCTGGTTGTCCTGTACTTCTACCTTTCCGATTTCCTTCTCTTCCGTCATTTTCATGAATGTGCCGTAGTCGACTTCCTGAACCTGACGCTGAGCGACAAACGGCATTAGGAAGAAGTTTATCACAAGAAGAACTACAAGCACGAGCGTATAGTAGAATATTATCGGCTTTTTCGGCTTTTTTATTTCCTGCATATTCTTATCCTTTCAGCTTTTTTTGAGTTTATTTTTTATGTTTCCGGTTCTCTTTTCAAATGTTTCTCTCATCTCGTGCAGATACTCGTTAAGCGATCTCTCGGATTTGAGCGGGAAGAAGAAGTGCGAACGCATTGCGGCTTTTTCTTCAAACTGCTTGATATGAGCTTTGAGGCTTTCGTATTTGACAATGACGTCGTTTTCCTGTGCGTATGCTTTCAGCTTCATGATGAGGTTTGAAGAATAAACCACGTCTATAAGGAACACACCGTAGAACAGTCCGACGAAGAACGAGAACGCGAGGTTTTCAGATAGCCACGTCAGCGCGGAGAGTATTCTCGGATGAATGAGGAAATAGTAGACAGCTCCGAGCAATGCCCATGCACACGAGAACGAGGGACAGATTATTCCCTGTATGTTGCCCCATTTGTCGCTGTAGTCCCAAAGTCTTACGTTCGCGAACTTCAGGCAGAAGATTCCGGCGATGTATTCTATAGCCGTCATGCACACTGCCATAACAACAAACAGCACCGCCTTATTCAGGATTGGATTTTTAATTATGCTGTATTGCTCGAGCGAAGCTATAAGATAAAGCAGGCAAAGTCCGAATCCGTAGAGCGGAAGATACGGTCCGACACAGAAGCCGGGGTTTATCCATTTGTGCTCCTTATTCTCCACCGCGAAATATTTTCTGAATATCAGCTCTATCACCCATCCGATGAGCGAGCCGATAAAAAACAGAAAAGCAAGCTTCAAAAAAATATTCATAAGCCGTCCTCTCATGTTGGATTTGATTCAAAAACGAACAGTTCATTGCTTATGATATTATAATACATTTTTCGCACCTATGTCAATATTATTATTGTTAATTTGATTTTCACAAATTATTATTACACGCGAAAAAACAAATATCCGCTGTTATTTTCCGATTTCAATGTGAAAATCGAAAAGACAGCGGATATGCTTCACGCTTTTTTCTTTGCTATGACTGAAATCACCGCCGCGAGGATGAACACAAGCGACACGGTCAGGCAGATTCCCTGTATTTCGGTAAGCTCTCTCTCAGGTTCTGCTTCGTCGGGTATTTCGGAGCCATCAGCCGCTTCCGTTTCTTCTTCCGTACTCCAGTGAGCATAGAGAGTGTGCGAAGACGGGTTTGTTACCTTTTTCTCCGCGTCAACCTTTACTCCGTTCACGGGGGAGGTGTACCATCCGTCAAAGAAAAATCCTTCCTTTTCGGGGACATACGGTATGTTCGGGTAATTCTCGCCGAAGACTGCTTCTATCGCATCAAAGCCCTCACCCTCTCCGCCGCACAAATCGAATGTGAGCGTCACGCTTCCGACAGGTACGGAATTCACAGTCGAGAGTCCGTCCGATGTTCCGGCGTAACCGTAAAGCTCGACCTCGGCTACGTCTCCGTGAGAGCGGTCGTTGCAGTAGCGGTAGTAGGTGTAGCCCGTGTTGTTCTTGAATTTCTTTATCACATGCCACTCCGCCGAGCCGAGACCTTCACTCGACTGCCACAGAGTAGTCCATTTTTCGCCGTCGTTTGAGCCTTGTATCATCGCGCCGTCAAATCTGTCCGGAAAGTCCCATCGCGGCATGATGCACACCATCGTCAGCACATACGACTCTTTCAGCTTCATTCCGGCATAGCAGTTTGTGTCCGCTCCGGTAGTAGGGTCGTAGAATGTGTCGGTATTTCCGTCGAAAGCCGCAGTGCATCCCGCTTGTTCGTTTCCGCCCCAGCCGAATTTCTCGCCGATTATCTTTCCCTCGATGAGAACCGAACCGTCCGGCGCTTGTTTTCCCGATGAAGGATAAGCCGCACACACCGCCAAAGAAAGGACAAAGACAAATACGACTGTCAGACACAGCTTTATAATATTCTTACACATTTGCTTTTGCTCCTTTCTTCTTTGTAAATACGGACACGCACACAACAACTGCGGACAAAACGACTACAGCAGAGGTCACAGCAATGAATGGCTTGTCGGCGGGCGTTATCTCGAACACCTCTGCATTTGCGCTTTCTGCTTCGGATTTTGTTTCTTCTTCCATAACAGGCTCGACGTAGACGTATTCGCCGACTGTCGGAAGTCCCGCGACTGTTTTAGGCTCTTCTCCGATTTTGTACGGCTCGGGAGCTATGATTCCCTCTGCTTTTGTTCCGTCGGGATGAACGGGATCTGTGAACATCGTTATCTCTTCCTTCGAGAATACGCTGCCGGACGCCCATTCCCAGTACGCATTGTTTCTTCCTCTTACCGCGCAGTAGTACAGTCCGTCGTCTGCCGCGAGATATGTGCTTTCAGTCGCACCTTCGATTTTTTCTCCCTTTGATGGGTTATCATCGGTTACCTTATACCACTGATAGCCGTACACCTTGCCGTTTGCGGCCCCTGTCAGAAGATATCCGTCTCCGCTTTTTTCGGAGGTTACGACTGCACCGAGAAGGTAATTATCGGGATTCCACAGTTTTGCGTACCAACAGCGGTATCTCGTCTCGAGCGAATCCGTCATTTTTTTCGCCGCTCTGTCGAAATTGCTTGACTGCGACCAGCGAATCCAGTTCATGTACTGCGAGGTTCTGACGTTCTCAAGCATATCTGAAAGGTTGAAGATTCTTGTTCCCTCCGTCTCGCCCGCGAGTATTTCAATAACAGAGCGCAGTTCCTCGTTCATGCCGGTTATATACGTCATATATTCCGCTTTTTTCCAGAACTGCTCGTACCAGATGTACTGCTGTCTTTCGTTGTACGCGTATGTCATTCCGAACACTGTCTTGTCATTTTCGAGGATGTTCGGTCCGGATTCAAAGTCCCACACTGGTCCGAATGTTACCTTTTCGTACTTGCTTCCGTCAACGTCCTTGTACATATACGTGCTCGTTCTGTATATCTCCCAGTTAAGGCAGAAGGAATATGCCAGCGCCTGCATCGTATAGCTCGGTATGTCGATGTACTCCGAGTAGTGCTTTCCGAGAGAGTTGAAGCCTGTGTCGGAGAAAAGCGCGTTTTCAAAATTCTGCATATACTCGGCGATGTACTGCACCTGAGCCTGAGTGGGATGTGACGGGCTTTTTATATTGATGAACATTCCCTTTTTCGTCTTAAATCCGCACTCGCCTATCGTGCCGCACATTACCTCAAGCACATATCCGCCGCTTATATCGGTGTCATCCCCTGTTTCGGCAGACGCGCAGTAGCTGTAGAACTCTACTCCGGCGGCGATTGCGGGGTCTTCCTTTTTCGTTCTGTCCACTCTGCGGTAGTTGTCGTCGGAGAATGTCGTCACGGCTTCAAGGTCCGTTATCTGAATGGAGCCGTTCATGTCCATACGCTCGGTCAGAATATAAACTCCGCGGTATTCGCCGTCTATGTACACGTTGACGTATCGCGCGGTGATGTTGAAGTAGCCTTTTCCCGCAAGAGAGTCGAAAATGTAGAATCCCATTGGGTAGCTCACACCTGTCGCGTCGTAGTCTCCGTGCGATCTTATGCGGAGCAGCGACCACTTTTTGCTTTTTCCCGCATTTTCGATAAGCTCAGCCTTTGTTGCAAGGTTAATATTATACGAGTTTTTCGTGTTAAGCGAACCTGTCGACTGGTATGAGGTAAGTCCGTGTCCCTTCATTCTGTTGAGACCGCCGGAGTATATCGTCTTGCCGTTTTTCTCGGTCATGACCATGCTTCCCGTCTCTACAGCGTCGTGAGAAGAGTTTATGTGTCTCAGTCCGTCGTCGCCGTTGTCGAGGGTAACGTACATAGTCGCGATGTTTTCCCCCTGCATGACTTTCAGTCGATAGCGATAGTACATATTCTTCTCGCTGTCGTATTCATACACGGATATCTCCCCCGCCGAGCAGTCGTACAGCATGATATCTCCGCTTTCGTACAGTGTTCCGTCGTCGGGGTCATACATTTTCAGCGAGCCGTTGTATCTGAGCTTTACCGCGCTGATATCGGCAGAGGACGGCAAAAACAGGTAGTATTCGTCGTTTCCCTCGTAGACTGAAATGTCAGTGCCTATTCTGTTGCCGTACTCATTCGCAGTATCAGCTGCGGCAGTTACGGGGGGCAGCATATCGGTCTCGGTTATAGAAGCGGGTGTGTCTGCGCTTATCGGAAGACATACTGCAATAGCTATAACTGTCATTATCACGCACAAATAAAGTTTATTCAAAAATCGTTTTTTCATTCTCATTTCCTTGTCGGTATTATTCTGAGCTGTGGTTTTGAAATTATCTCATCATATTATACACTATCCGCCGCATGATAATCAATACTTTTTGGAATTTTTTCGCATTTTTTATGAATAAGTGTACAGACGTAGTTATCCTCGCATAGGATTGCCGCCAGTGTTTTTGTTGACATCAGCCAAAAATCGAGAGAATTATTCCCGATACGCTTGCAATCGGCTTTTGGCTATGTTAAAATAACTATAACGACAGTTCACAGGACAATTTTAAACGAGCACGGAAAGGTACATTAAAGAGTAAACAACATTATACGCGCTATAAAGCTGACATGGAAATGTGACAAAAAGTTTATTTTCATCAAAGTATTTATGATGATTATGAATATCGCTTTCTCTTTCACCTCTATATACATAAAGAAAGAGCTTATCGACGCTTTGACCGTAAACAAGTCTACGTTCGGCGTTTTGCTGAGGCTGCTAATAATAAGCACCGCGATAGACGTTTTACAGCTGCTTATTAATATTTTCAAAAACCGCTATTATCCGAAAATAAATATGCTTCTTACTTATCAATTGCAGGAAACGCTGATAGAAGCGGTGGTTAATGTAAAATACAGCAAATTTGATGAGCCGGAATTCTATGACGCCATGGAATACGCTCTCACGGAGACAAACGGTCTGACAAAATCAATCGACTATTTACTTGAAATACTGTCAAGCTCCATAAACTTCATCATAGCGATAATTTTCTATCTGAAATATGATTTTATCGTACCGCTTTTATTGATAGTCGGAATAATTCCGTACTGCATACTGAAATCACGGCTCAACAAATATTCTTACGATGTGTCAAAGGAAGCAAATTCAATCGGAAGAAGGTTGTCCGCGACAAGACATTTAATGATAAGCAAATACTATGCGCATGAAGTAAGATCGTTTAATATGTTCGATTTCTTAATCGGCAAATATAAGCAGTTTGTCGCGGATAGAATTGATTTATCTGTGTCGTCGGAGAAAAAGAAGAATGAGTATTCCTTCTATCTGTCCCTGACCGGCATTATTATGGGACTGCTTGCTTCCGTGAGAATAATTTTCCAAGTGTTCTCTGGCATAATCACCTTAGGCGAATACACGTTATTGCAGTCATATGTCGTAAAAATGCAGTCGTCACTGGATTCGCTTGTCAACAACATACTCCAGCTGGCGGAAAGAAACCTCTACCTCGAGAATCTGTTTACCTTTATTGATGAATCCAAATACGAGTCAAGCAAAGACGGAGACATAAAGCTGATTCCCGCCGCTCCTCATAAAATCGAATTCCAAAACGTATCGTTCTCTTATCCGACAAATGACAAATTAATACTCGACGATATCAGCTTCACCATAAACCCGGGAGAGAGCATACTATTAGTTGGTGAAAACGGCGCGGGAAAGTCAACACTGCTCATGCTTTTGAATTCATTTTACGACAATTACAAAGGCAAAATACTTATTGACGATGTTGAGCTGCACTCCATTGCTCAAAAGTCCATATGGGAAAGCATTTCAATGATGTTTCAGGGCGGAACTCTGCTCCCGTTGACTCTGAAAGAGAACATATGCTTTGACAAGGACTTTGATTTATACAAAGAAGAATGCGAAAAATATGACTGGTTCCAAGCTCTGGTGCGCAAATTCCCGAAGGGTACAGACACGATTCTGCTCACATATATGTATCCGAACGGAATTCAGCCCTCGGGAGGCGAAATACAGCGTGTTAAACTAATGAGAAGCCTTTTGAAATCCTCCGGAATAATAGTGCTCGATGAGCCTTCAAACGCCCTTGACCCTGAGACTGAGCATCAGATTATCAGCTCCATAAAGAAAATCAAAGGCGAAAGAACGATGATTATTGTATCGCACAATCTGTCATGTTCCCTGTATGTGGACAAAATAGTTCATATACAGCACGGAAAGGTGGTAGAATGCGGCTCTCACGCGGAGCTTATGGAGCAAGGCGGAGAGTATTCAAGACTATTCAAAATGCAAGCCGAAAACTATGCTAACTGAAAAATATACAGAAATATCAACCCGAAAGGATGGTAAAATTCCGATGCAAAATATTGACCTCACAAGGTTCTCTCTGAACGGTGCGAAATACCTCGGAGACGACAAATTCCTGTTCCCGAAAGGCGGAGCGACGTCAATTTTCACCTGCTTTCCCGAGGGAACGTTCTGCGGTATCAAGGTAAAGCCGACCGAATACCTCACGATGGACATAACCGCCTGCGGTGAGCTTTCAGCCGGACTATGCTGGCAGTTCTGGGAATCCGAAAGCGAGGACTGGTGCGACCTCAACATAAAAATGGGCGTGCTCCCGAACCTCAAAACGAGAATCGCGCTTCCCTTCTCCGAGCTTTCGGCAAAGACACTGTTCCTGCCCCGCACTCCCGGAAAGCTGAAAACCGTAGTTCACGGACATCCCATCAGCCTTGACAAGATTAGAAAATTCGCCGTATGCGTTGACAAAACTCCCGCAGACCTCATCTTAAAGATTGAAAATGTGCGCATTCTTGACGCAGAGCCGGAATATCCGCTTGAAGAGAAGAAAATGGTGGACTCACTCGGACAGAAGAAGCTGACAAACTGGGCGGGCAAGACAAAGGACGAGGAAGAAATGAAGCGTTTTCTCCTTGAAGAAGCCGCTGACACTACCGAAAAGCCGCTTGAGATGCGTTCAAGATACGGCGGATGGCTCGGCAAGAGATTCGAGAAGACGGGATTCTTCGGGCTCGAAAACGACGGCAAGAGATGGTGGCTCAAGGACCCCGACGGATACGCGTTCTTCTCAATGGGATTTGACTGCGTGGGACTCGGCGACTACTGCAACCTCACGGGCATTACAAAGCTGTGCGAAAACCTTCCCGGAGAGGACGAACCCGGCTGGCACAAAGGCTCATGGAACGGCAAGAAGACCGAGAACTTCAACTTCTTCCTGCACAACATTGCCGCCGCTTTCGGTGAGGATTACTACGGAAAATGGGCTGACATGATTCGCCGCCGCCTTGTTTCATGGGGCTGCAACACGATAGCCTGCTGGAGCGATATGCGGTTCATCGAACGTGAAAAAATGCCTTACGTCGTGATAGGTCCCGGCTATCCCTGCACAGATGTAACAGTATTCCGTGATTTTCCCGACGTGTATTCGCCCGAATTCAAGACAAAAGCTGACGAATGGGCGCACTTCCTTGACAAACGCCGCGACGACGACAACCTCATCGGCTACTTCATGTCAAACGAACCTCAGTGGGCATTCGTCAATGACATCAACCTCGCCGCATTCGTCATGGCAAGTACATCAAAGCTCGTAACGAGAAAGCACATCATAAGCTCCCTCCGCGAAAAATACGGCACTATAGAAAAGCTCAACGCCGCGTGGGAAGCAAGCTTCACCTCATTCGAGGACATGGAAAAGCCGTTCAGAGCGGAAGAGCTTTCCAAAACCGCTGAGCGTGACCTCATGGACGAGACGACGAAGATGATACGGAACTACATAAAGATTCCGGCAGAAGCGGCAAGACGTGCCGATCCGAACCACCTCAACCTCGGCATAAGATACGCATGGCTTTCAAGTAAAGCTCTCGCCGCGGGATGCGAATACACGGACATATTCTCGTTCAACTGCTACTCCATGGACCCCTACGACATGATCGACAACTTCTCGAAGATGACGGGAAAGCCGGTTATGATTGGCGAATTCCACTTCGGCGCGCTTGACCGTGGTCTTGACGCAACTGGACTTCGCGGTGTGGAAAATCAGCACGAAAGAGGAGTCGCTTACAGAAGATACCTCCACAGAGCCGCGTCCCACCCGATGTGTCTCGGAGCGCACTACTTCATCCTCTACGATCAGCCGTACCTCGGAAGATTTGACGGCGAAAACTACCAGATCGGCGTACTCGACGTATGCTCACGCCCGTATTCAGAATTCCTCAACGGCATTGTAAAAACTCACTCCGAGCTTTACGATGTAGCTGACGGAAAAATCCCTCCGACGGAAGAGTGCGCAAAAGAAATTGAAGCTATAGCATTCTAAATAAAATAAAAAACGCCCGGTACGCAACCGAACTACAGTGAATCGGTTATCAATGCCGAGCGTTATTTTTTTATCTTCTCATTTCGTTTTCGATTTCTTCTATTGTGCGCGGAACGTGAATGCCGAGGTTTTCGCAGCCGTTTTCTGTAACATGGCAGTTATCCTCGAGACGGAAGCCGATTCCCCACTCCTCGCAGTATATACCGATATCCACGCAGAACACCATTCCGGGAGCTATAATCTCGGGTCTCTTCACGATGTCGTGCGTGTCAAAGCCTACGTGGTGAGATCCGCCGTGCCACATGAGCTTTCCGATGTGCTCCGGCTTATCTACAAGTCCGTAATCGTGGAGATATGTATAGCAGAAACGCTGAGCCTCGCGGTCAACCTCTTCCATCAGGTAGCCTGGCTTTATGATATCAAACAGATGCTGGCTTGTAGCGTACGCGGCTTCGTAGAGCTTTCTCTGTCTGTCGCTGAATTTGCCGCTCAGAGGGAAGCCTCTTGAAATATCGCAGCCGATGAAGTCATAGCAAGCGCCGACGTCACACAGAACCATGTCTCCCGTATGGGCAGTTCCGCTGTATGAGTAGTAGTGTATGCAGAAGTTGTTCTGTCCCGCGGAGATGATTGACGGGAACGCGGGTTCAAGGCAGCCGTTTGCGAGAAGCGCGGAGTCGTAAAGTCCCTTTATCTCGTATTCCTTCATTCCGTCGCGGACACCGTGCATCATAGCCTTAATGCCTTCTCCGGTAATACGAACGGCTTCTCTCATAGCGTCAATTTCGCAGTCTGCCTTAATCGTTCTGATTTCGGCAAGCGCGGGACGAATGTTTACGATTTTCTTTGCGGGATATTCTTCCTTCATGCGGCGAGCGAATCTGTGTGCTTCGGTGTAGTCGCGCTCTTCACGTGTATCGTCTATGTCAAGGCAGATGTTTTCGCACTCTGATACGGCTTTCTTAAAGTATTCCTCAAAATCGGGAGTGTACGCAATGTCATTTATACCTGACAGCTCGTGCGCTTCGTCAGCCTTGGTTCTGCGTCCCGTCCATCTTTCCTTCATGAAGTCCGCCGGAAGCAGGAAAAGCTTTTCGCTGACGTCCCCGCCGACCTTCTTCATAGCGTAAACAAGACCAGCGTCTCGTGAGATACCGGTCAAATATACAAAGTTTCTGTCTGAGAAGAATGGATAATCCTCGTCGGCTCTTTTTCTCGGTGCATAGCCTGAAAAGATGAGCATGAGCGCTCCGTCAGGCAGGTATTCGGCGAGCTTTCTTCGGTTATTCGTGTAAAATTCTGCTTTCATGATTTGCTTTTCTCCTTATGTATGATATTATTTCTTTCGTCAAATATTATTCCCTCGTGTCTGAGCAGTGCGACCTTCTTGTCAATACCTCCGGCGTATCCCGTCATGCTTCCCCCCGCGCCTACTACTCTGTGACACGGGACGATTATTGATATGGGATTGTGTCCGACAGCGCCGCCGACAGCCTGAGCCGACATATGCTCCATGCCGTAATCCGTGGATATTCTCTGCGCGATGTCACCGTAGGTCATAGTTTCGCCGTAGGGTATCTGCCTGAGTATATTCCACACCGCTTTTCTGAATTCGCTCCCCTGCGGATTTAGGTTCAGCTCGTCTGGCGCGGGTCTGTCTCCGGCAAAATATCTGTCGAGCCAACTGCAAGCCGAGTCGAGAGCATAATCGTCCTTGTATGTAGCCGTCGTAAACCTGCACGTCTCGCAGAAATACTTTTGTCCTTCAATCCATAATCCTGTTATTGCGTCGTTCTCTGCGGCTATGGTTATATTCCCCACGGGAGACGAATACTTTTTCAAAGAAATACTGCCCACATCGTTCTCCTACATTATATTGTACATTTTCATGAGTTCAATTCGTTCTTTTGCCAGCTTCAGCGAATCGGACGCGTTGTCGTTTTGAGTGTTTTTTGTTTCCTTTATGTAGTCCGCTATTCTCGCTATCCACGCCGCTGGAAGAAGTATCGGATTTTTCTTGACATACGGATATTTTTTCTCCATATATGTCTTCTTCGGGAACACGGTTGACAACACACTGCCGTTTTTTCCCTTGCGGCTCGACTTGACTGCGCTGAGAGTTACCGTTGACGAATGCAGTCTTGTGTAGTCGTTTGAGCCGTAAATTCCGCCGCACAGCACGTCATGAAGCATTGGTTCGCACTGTACATCACACTTCCACATCTCTCCCGGCTCAAACGAGATTCCGAGACGCTCTCTGCAAACGGAGAAGATAACGGAAGCAAATGTAGCGGCATGAACGCTCTCGCACTGCCTGTACAGCTTATCAAAGTCGATTTCTCTCTCGTATTCCCTCGCCCAGAATCCTATGTCGAAAAACTGTCTCAGTCCCACTCCGCAGCTGACAAAATGCTTGTACGCGTGCAGGATGAGATACAAAAGATGCTCGTGCGGAGGCATTGAGTAAAATCCGTCAGTCTCAACACAGCGCGAATGAATATCGGAGAAAAATCCGTTCAGCTCATCGTGTGCGTCCTCGGATGAGTCGAACAGGCGGCGGTGCATCTCAACGTACAGCATTCTCTCCGTGTCCTTGTATGTGACCTCGTCCTCATGAAGAAGGTCTTCCTCCGCGCATTCCGTTTTCAGTCCGTATTCCGTGAGTGCGTTGTGGCATTTCAAAAATTCGTCGTCGCTCACGCAAATATCGTCGTCCGCGCTTATTCTGTGGTCTTTCATAGGGTACAGTCTGCTGCAAAGCTGTCCTTTTACTACGACGGGGTGAAGTTCCATCTCCCTCAGCCTGCGATACAGTGCGGAAAACTCTGCCGTGTGAACAGTCTGATTCACGACCTGCGATATGACCTGCTGCTTCATTATCGTAAACAGCTCGGCATTCTTTTCGTCAGGCACCCCCGGCAGAAGTCTCACATATTCAAAAATATACGGGAGCAGCTTTTGCTGGTTTGCAGTGATAAACATCCACGGAAACAGCTCATGGTCAGGCTCGAATTTCTGCCCGCCGAGTGACGCCGCAGCTGTTTTGATAAATTCCGTCTCGTTCTGTGTAAGATTCATTTATATTAAGTCAACCTTTGTTGTGTCATCGTTAAACTATTAATAAGTTATTATTGCCGCAAAATCTCGATTGTCATTCCCTATAGATTATACATCGAACCGAGATTATTTTCAAGAGCTTTTGACGAATTTACAATTATCGACGCAATTATTGTATTTATTTTGAGAATTTACACTTTTCTTTGATTCTTCCCTTTACAAAACGCGCTTTGCATGATAAAATTAATAGATTAAGATATAATTTGAAGGTATTTACATGGAAAAAGCAGAAATAACCGCCTCGATACTGACTCTCGGATGTCGAGTGAATCAATATGAATCGGATGTAGTCACGGCGGAACTGAAGAAAAAAGGCGTGCGTCTTGTGCCGTTCGGGGAGAAATGCGACGTCAGCATAATCAACACCTGCACCGTCACCGCCGAAAGCGACAGAAAATCACGCCAGATGATACGCAAAGCCGCAGCAGTATCTACGCACGTTGCCGTAACCGGATGCTACGCACAAATCGCCTCGGACGACGCTATGAAGATAGAAGGCGTTGAATATATCTGCGGCAACAGCGGAAAAGCATCACTTGCCGACATGATAATCAAGCTTGCAGGGAACAACGAACACAGCGCAACCAACGATACTACTCCCCCGGACAGCTACAGCTCGGTCAGCATGAAGCTCGAAACGCCGAACCGCACCCGCTCGTACATCAAAATAGAGGACGGATGCAACAACATCTGCTCCTACTGCATTATAAACAAAGCACGCGGTCCCGTAAGGTCAAAAAAGCCGTCTCTCGTTCTTGAGGAAGCGACGGCTCTCGCAAAACAGGGCTGTCGTGAGGTCATTCTCACCGGCATAGAATCCGCGTCATACGGACTGGATTTTCCCGAGAGAAAGCCATACGGACACGCGCTTGCCGAGCTTATTCGAGATGTGTCGAAGATAGACGGAATAGAGCGAATCGGACTGGGTTCTCTTGAGCCGACAGTGATGAGCGACTGCTTCTGCAAGATTATTTCCGAGGAAAACGTAAAGAAAAAGGTTCTCCCACACTTCCACATATCACTGCAAAGCGGCTCATCGGAGATTCTCAGAAAAATGAGACGGAGATACAATTCCGACATGGCGCTGTCCGCTATCGAGAGGATGCGCTCCTACCTGCCAGAGGCTACATTTTCGGCGGATGTTATAGTCGGATTCCCCACCGAGACCGAAGAAAACTTTCTTGAAACCGTGGAGTTCTGCCGCGCCGCTAAATTTTTGCACCTGCACATCTTCCCATACTCCAAGCGTAAGGGAACGGAGGCAGCTGTGATGGGAGGTCAGATACCCGAGCACGAGAAAAAGCTCCGACTCGGCAGGCTTGAAGAAATAGGCGCGGGGATAAAGCATGAGCTAATCGACGAATATATTGCCACCCACCGTGATAATCCCGTGTATATGCTGACGGAAAAGTGCAGCGGCAGGTTCTCAACGGGACACAGCGAGCATTTTATTGAAGTTAAGGCTCTGGATTGCGTGTCCGACATCGGAGAGATAGTTCCCGTGGTGCTTGACGGATACGACGGACACTTCTGCACCGGAAAAAGAGCGGAATAACAAATATGCCGCAGTATGACAGGCTTTAAAAGAAGTCCTAACGTATTGCGGCAGTTTTTTACAGTTTTTTCACCATGTGGTAGTTGTTTAAAAGTGTTCCGTCCTTCAGTCTTATCGCGTCCTCGAGCACTCCCGTTATGCGGAAACCTTTTTTCTCGTAAAGTCCGCGCGCTCTTGCGTTTCCTTCGACAAATTCAAGCTCCATCTGAAGACATCCTCTCTGTCGTGCGGCTTTTTCCATCTCGTCAAACATAGCGGAGCCTATTCCGAGTCCCCAGTATTCGCGCGTCAGTCCTATAGCTACTGTTGCTCTGTGTGCGGTCTTGATTCTTCCGTAGAACATTATCTGACAGTTTCCCGCGATTTTCCCGTCAACCTCGCACACTATCATCATATTTAAGTCCGAAGAGTTCAGTTTTTCGAGAAATTCTCCCTCGCTCTCCGCGGTTTCGGTGCATTCCTCGGGATATCTTATGACAAATTCCGTCTCGGACGACATTGTTCTGAGGTATTCGCACATTTCCGCGCCGTCTTCTCTCCTCGGAGCGCGAAGTATGGCTTTTTTCCCGTTTTTCAGCGTTATTTCTTTTTTCTCAAACAGCATTTTTTGTCTCCTTTTCCATTTTTTAAGAGAAGCTGTTCTGCCATTATACCACATCAGCCGCGAAGTGTCAACAAAAATCGCGCCATCTTCATTGTTTTGTTAATTATTGCCAAATATTTTAACAATTTTTGGTAACATTTATTTTGCGGATACTATTGCATTACTGTGGAAACTGTGGTAAAATATGGTTACAGTGATTGGTAATAAATTACAGAATATAAAATTTTCGGAAAGGTATAGGGGTATACTCAATGGACAAGGACACTAAAATTTTAATCGCAGACGAAAACAACGAAGTGAGAAATCACATTCACGAAAGACTTAAAGTAAACGGTGCCGGTCTCATAGACGAAGTGAAAAACGGCGATGAAGCCATGAAAATGATATCCCGTCAGTCATACGATATCGTGATAAGCGACCTTTGGCTCCCCTCTCTCGACGCGGCTTCCATCATGAAAAGAACAGCGGAAAGCGGTAAGAACACTCCGTCATTTGTAATTCTTACACAGGTGTCAACGCCTTCCGTTCTCATGGAAGCAAACAGAGCCGGCGCGTCGCTATGTATGCCGAAGCCCATCGACTACGATACATTCAGCGATAAGATAGACATGATTCTGAAAAACCGCAGCAACTCTTCCGCTTCAAGCGACAAGAACGACGCGGCGGACAAGATTGACATGGAAACTCAGGTCACGCGAATCATACATCAAATCGGTGTTCCGGCGCACATCAAGGGATACCAGTACCTCCGCACCGCGATACTCATGACAATTTCCGACAACGACGTGATTAACTCCGTGACAAAGGTGCTCTATCCTTCCGTTGCGAAGAAATATCAAACGACGACTTCCCGTGTTGAGAGAGCAATCCGTCACGCGATTGAGGTAGCATGGGACAGAGGCGACGTCGACACGCTCAACTCATATTTCGGTTACACAATCCAGAACAGCCGCGGAAAGCCTACCAATTCCGAATTCATCGCGATGATAGCAGACAATATGCGGCTGAAATACAAAATCAAGTAGTTCCATTTTTCAAATCCATATTTTGTCCGGACGAAACCTGCTCAAACTGCCCAGAGAGCGGGTTTTGTCTTTTCTCAGGTTTTAGACGGGCAGTTTAGCGCCCAAATGGTGGGTTTTGTCTTTTCTAAAAATTTAGAATGGGCAGTTTAGCGCCCCAATGAGCGGGTTTTGTCTTTTACGCCGCCTTTTCTCCGCGCAGGACTACGTTTCCTTCTAAATCCGTCCTGTATACTATAATCCCGTCCTCGTTCAGTCTGTCAAGCACCTCCGACGTAGGATGACCGTAGGAATTGTTCCTGCCGCAGGAGATAACCGCATCGTTCGGCGTCACAGCTTCAAGGAATTCCTCGGATGAAGACGTTCGTGAGCCGTGATGTCCTACTTTTAGAATATCGCAGTCAAGCTCGCCGCCGTATTTCTCCAACGCGTATTCTTCTTCCTCGGCTTCGGAGTCTCCGGTAACAAGAAGTGTCGTGCCGTCAGCTTCGATTTTTATAAACAGGCTTGAATTGTTGTAGTCGTCGGAGTAAAATTCGAACAGGTCAAGCACGTCTATCGAGATGTTCCCCGTGTCGTATTCCGCTCCGCTTGTGAGGTAGATTATCTCCGTTCCCTGCTTCTTCGCGGCTTTTATCGCGTCGGTGTAAAATTCCTCGTCCGCTACCAAGTCAGACATAACAAGACAGTCCACCGTTACCGACTCAAGTATGTCTGCCGCGCCTCCCATGTGGTCCTCATGCGGATGGGTGATGAAAAAGTAGTCGACGTGCGGTGCGTACATACTGACATACTCCGCCGCTGTTGTTCCGCTTGATCTCGGACCTGCGTCGACAAGAACCGAATCCCCTTTGTATGTAACAAGAACGCAGTCTCCCTGACCGACATCCACAAAACGAAATGTCGGAAGTCCGTCGATAAGCTCCATTGTCGGGACTATCGTTCCTGTTCTGATGTAGGCAAAAATCGAGTAAACCGCGCCGAGAACTATGATTATAGCGGCAGTCAGCGGCGTTTTGCCTTTCAGAAATTTCTTTGCAAGTTTGGTATAGCTTGATTTTCTTGTGTATTTACGCTCTTTGGTGCTGTTTTGCTTCATTCTTCTCTCTTTCGGCTATCGAATCGAAGAATCTGCGTATCAAATCCGAGAGGATGAACGCCGGAATAGCAAGGAAGAACCACAGAACCGTGAACAGCGGACACACCTGACCGGCAATGTTCCCCGCCATGTCCGAGTAATCCCACACGTCAAGGTGCAGAATGAGGTTCACCACCACTCCGACAACAAACTCGACCGCCGTTATCACAGAGCCGCCGACAACAGCGCGCATGAAAATGTTCCTGTCATACACTATGGCGTTGATAAAGTGGATGAGCATAAAGCATATCCCGCCCGCAATCGTCATGCTCCAGTGCGTGTACCCTCTCCATGCGACTTCGATGAAGCTGTAGATTATTCCTCCGCTCAGAAATACGCAGATATATTCGATTTTCTTAAGCATACAAATCACCCCCCATATTTTTTCGCCATACAGGGGGTAGATTATTCATTTGGTTAGTTTAATATTGTACGCAGTCTTCTAAAACCACGCCTTCTCCGCGGGTCTTCACTATATTTCCGCGAACTTCCACTCCATCAGCTCCGCGAACATAGATACCGTGCTCGGCTAACGGCGCTTCTATCACGTTGTCCTCGATAATGATGTCGCTGATGTTTCTTGATACCGGATTGTCGCAGTCGGATTTCACAACGATTCCCGCCGCTTCTCCCCAGAACATACCGCAGTTCACTATTCTGTTGCCGCGTATTGTGATGTTCCTCGGAGATACGCCTTCGTACCACCAAGCCTCGGAAGCCGCAACTATAGCAGGGCCGTGGATATCCCGCATTGTGTTCCTCTCGACAAGCGCGCCGTGAGTTTTGAGCAGGACTCCGCGTGCAAAGTGAGACGAGGCAGAACAGCCTATTATCTCAACGAACGGCAGTCTTGTCACGTCGGCAAGCATCAGTCCTTCCGTGCTCTCCGGCATAGGATGGTCGACTGTTACCATGCACATCCATTCGTCGGGCATGAGAGTTACTTTCTCAACTTTGTACGTGTCAAGAACTCTGAGGTCGCTCTTTCTCGTAAGTTCCAGCGTGTCTCCCACATCGGGATAGTCGAGAGCCTGCGTGTGAGTTCCGTCCGGCGTTTTCTCCTGCATGAAGAATTCCGTATCGGACACGCGTGTTACTACCTCCTGATAGTAACCGTGTACATTTGTAAAGTCGTCTCCGTGATATTCAAAAACGCAGTTTTCAAGTCTCAGCTTACCAGTCATAGAGGTGAAGTGCGTAGCGTCGGTGTTCGTTGACCAGTGGTATTCGCATTCCGGCACTACCCAAAGGCGTTTTAACGTCACATTTTCACTTCTGTTGCCGACGACACCCATGCCCGGCTGACTGTTTATCGTCACATCCGTCAAGGTGATATTCTTTGATTCGGCGATATGTATGGCGGGGCGTGAGTGAAAGGCGTGTACGGTGTTGAACTCGTCTCCCACGCACAGACCGACGCATTTTACTACAGCCGTAAAGTGGTGCTCGTCGACGTAGGTGTAGCTTATGATACCGCCGTTTTTGTTTCTTCCCGATAATGCATCGCACCACATGTATCTCAGCAGCATAGGAGTTTTTTGCGTTATCGGGCAGTCCTCGTCAAGCTCCATCGTCACGTCAAACACGTTTTCCTCATCTCGCGGGGTGCATTTTGTGACATGTCCGCGGCTGAACGGCTTTCTCTTGTGCGTTACGGTAAGTCCGAGCAGCTCAACATTCTCGCAGTTCTTTATTCTGACAGGCTCCATGAATCCGTCTACTATGAATCTCACGCCATACGCCGATATCTTCACGTCGGAAAGTCCGCTGAGGTCAAAACCGATGTCGTACTCATATGTCGGCGTGAACATTATCTTCTGCGGATTCTCTCCGAAGTCGCCTGCCATGACCGCAGATTGTGCTGCTCTTGCTCTTTCTCCCGTAACAATGTAGTCGCCGGGTTCGATGAAGAGTGTTTTCGCGCCGTCCTTTTTGACTTGCTCCACCGCTTTTTTCAGTGACTGCACCGTATCTCCGTCATAGAAGTCGGATAGCTTTATTACGTCCATTGTAAAGTCTCCCGTTATTTTGTCTCGTCGGGTGTTGTCGGAGCGTCGTCCTTCTTCTCGCCGAGGTATTTGGGCAGCTGCATTCCCGCCATATCAAACATTTCGTTCATCGGAGGAATGCTCTTGTAAAGTCCCGAGATAAAGTCAGCCGTCGCGTTCTTGCCATCTTTAGATGTGCCGCCGTCCCATACAGTGATTTTATCAATCTGGAGGTTCTTGATGGCTTCAACCTGAATCTTGGTAAGCTCTTCCATCTTGTCGGCAATCATAAGGCGAATAGCATCATTAGCTTCACCGCCGGCAGACTTAACGATTTCCGCAAAACCTTCAGCCTGCTTCATGAGCATCTGCTTTACACCGTCAGCCTCAGCCTGCATCTTCATGAGAATAGCGTCGGCTTCACCCTTTGCGCGGCGTCTTGTCTGTTCAGCCTGAGCTTCCGCTTCAAGCTCGAGCTTTTTCTTCTCGATTTCGGTCTTTACAATAACGTCCGCTTCGAGCTTAGCCTGTTCAAAATGCGCTCTTGCTTCTTCTGCTGCTCTCTGTGCGTCAAAGGATTCCTGTTCTGCGCGGGCTTTTGCGATGTTCTCGGCAGCAGTCGCACGCTTGAGAGCTTCCGCTTCCTTCTCACGTCTTGTAGCGTCGGAGTCTGCAACCTTTGCACGAGCTTCGTTTTCACCGCCGATAGCTTCGGAGTCGGATTTTGATACTGAAATACGCTTATCACGGTCTGCTTCCGCCGCACCTATAGCACCTGCTCTTTCGGCTTCCGCAACGGATATCTTCGCGTCGTTTATCGCTTTTGCTGCGGCTTCCTGACCGAGAGCTACAATATATCCGGATTCATCGGTGATGTCCGTTACGTTTACGTTGATGAGTCTCAGACCAATCTTTTTAAGTTCAGTCTCTACGTTTGACGAAACCGCTTCAAGGAATTTGTCACGGTCGGAGTTTATCTCTTCGATATCCATTGTCGCGATGATAAGTCTCATCTGACCGAATATGATATCCTCCGCAATCTGCTTTATTTCGTCAATCTTCATACCGAGAAGACGTTCTGCCGCATTCTGCATGACGCCGTTTTCGGTCGAGATACCTACGGTGAATCTTGAAGGAACGTCTACGCGGATGTTCTGCTTGGAAAGCGCGTTTCTGAGGTCTACCTGAATGGACATAGGCGTAAGGTCGAGGTATTCATACGACTGAACAACGGGCCAGATGAATGACGCGCCGCCGTGGATACACTTAGCCGAACGCTGCTGTCCGTCCTGAGTCTGACCTACCTTACCGTAGATGACGAGTATCTTATCAGATGGGCATTTTCTGTAGCGCGAGAGGATGACTATCATTGTCGTCAGCACTACGAGCACTATGACGCACACAAGCATCAAAACGGAAGGGTCGATGGACATTGTCGATGTTAGAAGTGTTCTCATGTTGTTCTCCTTTAATTAAATATGAAGATTTTTACTTTTTAAGATTTTACTTTTCCGTATTCTTTATTACAGGCTCTACGACTACCATGCCGTTTTCGTCAGTCGCGGTGATTCTTACGCTTTCCCCCGTCATGAGCTTTCTCTCGCACGGAGTTACAGCGTCAACCTCGATGAATCTCTCCTGCACTGTGACGTTTATCTTGCCAGAGCCTGACATTTTCGGCGGAATGGGTATATATACTGTTCCAACCTTGCCGATAGTATATCCTATAACTATGTTTCCGCTTGACTGGAGCTTTGACGCGAGCCGCATGATGTACGCCATTCCGACAAGCGTGATGAATCCGAAAGCCGCCGCGAGTATTATAGTCATGGTAAGCGGAAGTCCGTTGTCGTACATTGCAAGTCCGCTCCATCCTCCGACAGCAGCCATAGCCATGATTCCTCTGAGGGAAAACAGCGCCATTCCGTCTCCTCCGCCGTCTCCGGGAGTGTCTCCTACGCCGTTTCCGTTGAGGTCAATGCCGTCCGTTTCAACATCGTCGTCTCCCATACCGAAAAGCAAAAGCACAGTCTGTATCACAAGCACAAGCGTGGATGGTATCGCGATGAGAGCAAAAATCTGTCCCGCGAGATCCATACTGTTCCACCATTCGATCATATTGTCATGCCTCCTTTACAAAATATAAGGTTCATCTTTTCCGCGTTTTTTCCGCACCGAGACTGTCTAAAATCGCCTCCGCTTCGGCTTTTATGAGCGCGGAATAATATGTAATCGTTATCACCTTAATGCCGACGGACAGCCTTCTCCCAGCACCGCTCACCGGCTCTTCGTAGTCCGAGAGAACGTCTGAAATGATACCGTCTATTCCTGCGCCGCTTATCTCACCGTTTTCGGAAAGTCTGTCGAGCACCTTGCAGATATAGCCGTACAGCACGCTTTCCTTGACTATTTTGTCTTCCTCGGACTTGCCGTTCACGTATTGCAGGATGAAGATTATCCTTGAAAGCTGCATTGTGTCGCGCATCATATTTATGATAAGTATCCGCGCAAGATGTTCTATTGTGTAAGATTTTTTATTCGGCGTCCCGACCCAGCCTCTTTTGAGCCAGTTTTGAAGCGTCGTGCCGTCGATTCCCGTGATTTCTCTTATCTGCGCGAGCATTATCTTGTCGGTGATGAAGAACACCTTATCGAGGAATTCAAGTCCCGTTGCTCCGTCCATTTTGTCACGGTTCAGAATAGTCCCCGGGATATTGTTTACCTGTTCGCTTTCCATCTGATACTCCTCCTTTCGCAGATTTTCATTGCAATATTATTCTATCACACGTTCACTTGACTGTCAATAGTGGGCTTATAATTTAATCAAATATTAATTTTCGCGATGAGATTACACATACAATTCATTATTTTTGATAATTTTTATTGTTTTCATGCAATTTCGACATTTTTTGTTTGACAAATCCGTGTTTTTGGAGTATAATGTAGAAAAACAACTTTAGGAGCATCGGGCTAATGTATTTTAACACCTACAACGAAAAAAACATCTATGTAGGCAAAAACGATCCGTACTCTCTGTTCTCATGTATGCTCGCGGGAGTGACCTACAAAAATCCAAACTACAGGATTGTGCGAAACAACTGCGATGTGTACGTTTTTGAATATGTTGTCTCCGGCAAAGGGTCGATTGAAGTCGGAGACAGGGTATATGATGTTCACGAGGGTATGTTTTACTGTCTCGAAAAGGGCGTTGATGAAGTTCACTACGCCTCCCAGGATGAACCTTATGAAAAAATGTGGATAAACCTCGACGGCGAGCTTGTCCGCAAGATTTTCAGCTTTTTCAATCTCAGCACTCTTTATGTCGCGGAAGTCAATGTCATGAATATCTTCATCGAGATCCACGACAAGCTCGAACACATTGACGACACGAACGAATCCGAAACCTATGCCGAAATCATGAGCCTGCTTTTCAATATGCTCGTGGCTGCGACAAGGGAACGCTTCTTCCCGTCAACTTCAAACAACACGTCTGTCGATGAAAAAATACGCGCGTACATCGACAAGAACATTTACAATGATATCACACTCGACGATATCGCATCGGAGTTCGGCATAACTAAAATGCACGTTATCAGGCTTTTCAAGCAGAGATACAACATAACTCCGATACAGTACATTCTCGACAAGAAGATATCAATCTCAAAAAGCCTGCTCACCGGTACGCTCATGCCGATAAAAGAGATAGCGTCGCTGCTGAACTACTCAAACACTCAGCACTTCTCCGGAGCTTTCAAAAAAGCAGTCGGATGCACGCCGAACAAGTACAGACAGGCAAAATAAAAATATCCGCCATGGGATAAGAATGAATCCTATTCAGGCGGATATCTTTTTTATTATAGCGGAAGTGCCGAGTAGTTGGGAGCTTCCTTTGTGATTGAAATATCGTGCGGATGTGATTCCTTAAGACCGTTGCCGGACATCTTAACGAATCTGCCGTTCTTCTTGAGGTCCTCGATTGTAGCCGCGCCGCAGTAGCCCATACCTGAACGGAGACCGCCCATGAGCTGGAACACTGTATCTGCGAGAGGTCCTTTGTAGGGTACTCTTCCTTCAACTCCTTCGGGAACGAGCTTTCTTGCGCCTTCCTGGAAGTATCTGTCCTTCGAGCCTTTTTCCATAGCCGCGAGTGAACCCATGCCGCGGTAAACCTTGAATCTTCTGCCCTGATAAATTTCTGTGTCTCCGGGGCTTTCCTCGCATCCCGCAAGAAGCGAGCCTACCATGATTACGTTAGCGCCTGCCGCGATAGCCTTCGGAATGTCCCCACTGTACTTGATACCGCCGTCTGCGATAACGGGAATACCTGCTTCCGCTGCTTCGGAGTACGCGTTCATTACCGCGGAAATCTGAGGAACGCCGATACCTGCGACTACACGTGTCGTACAAATGGAGCCGGGACCGATACCGACCTTGATGGCGTCAGCACCTGCTGAAATGAGGTCGTGAGCGGCTTCGCTTGTGGCAATGTTGCCGGCGATGAGCTGACAATCCGGAAATGCTGATTTTATTTTGTCAATGCAATTTAAAATATTCTTTGAGTGACCGTGTGCTGAGTCGAGAACGAGAACGTCGGCGCCTGCCTTAAGAAGAGCACCCGCGCGTTCGGTAACGTCCTTTGTA
>ERZ779861.1760-NODE-1760-length-22933-cov-3.743247_pt1 | contig 22933 bp, 22 predicted proteins | sample MGYA00511558_ERZ779861 | MGnify/ENA primary metagenome ERZ779861 (study PRJEB29588, sample SAMEA2163432) | human gut metagenome | biome: human gut; feature: human-associated habitat; material: faeces | place: Denmark | collected 2008/2010 ...
GATTATGGGCAACTGCTTTGCCATGCTGGTGATCGTCTCCCTGGTGCTGACGGTGGTGTTCCGGGTATTTGCCCGTCCCATGCTCATGACCTTTGGTGCCAGCGAAAACACCATCGGCTATGCGCTGGAGCGGCTGCGCTTCCCGTCCAAGCTGGTTTTCCTGTTCCTGTTCACGTACCGTTATCTGCATGTGATCGCCGATGAATGGCACAAGCTGCACGGCGCGGCGCGGCTGCGCGGGTTCGCGCCCAAGACCAACATGCATACGTACCGTACCTTCGGCAACATGCTCGGCATGGTCTTTGTGCACAGCTTCGACCGTTCCGTGCGGGTCTACGAAGCCATGATCCTGCGCGGTTTTTCCGGGCGTTTTCAGTCCGTGACCGCTTTCCGGGCCACATCCCGCGATGCCGTGTTCGCCGTGGCGGCGTTCGCGTGCATGGTTTGCCTCGTGGCCTTTGATCTGTATCTGGAGTTTCCCCGTGGCTGAGCCCATTTTCGCGCTGGAGCATATTTCGTTCACATATCCCGGAGGACGGCAGGTCTTCCGGGATATGGATTTTGCCCTGTACCCTGACCGGAAGATCGGCTTGTACGGTCCGAACGGAAGCGGCAAGACGACGTTTTTCCGGTTGATCATGGGGCTGGCGGCACCGCAGGAAGGCCGTATCCTCTTTCACGGGCGTCCGCTGGAAACGGAAAAGGACTTTCGGGAATTGCGCTGCAAGGTGGGCTTGGTCCTCCAGCACGCCGAGGATCAGCTTTTCTGTCCCACGGTGTTGGAAGACGTGGCCTTTGGGCCGCTGAATCTTGGCTGCACTCAGGACGAAGCCCGGGATCGTGCGGCGTCCACGCTGGAGCGGCTCGGGCTGGCCGGGTTCGAAAACCGGCTGACGCACCGCCTGTCCGGGGGCGAGAAGAAACTGGTTTCGCTGGCTACGGTCCTTGTGATGGAGCCGGAAGCCCTGTTGCTCGACGAGCCCACCAACGGGCTGGATCCGGAAGCCCGGCAGCGGATCATCGGCGTCTTGAAAACCCTTCCCACGGCCCGTATCATCATTTCCCACGACTGGGACTTCCTGGCGGAGACCTCTTCCGAATACCTGACGGTTGAGGGGCAGCATTTCACGGACGCCGCGCCGTCGCACGCTCATGCCCATATGCATGTGCATCCTCTCGGCAACAAACCGCACGAGCACTGAGAAGCCCTTCGCACAACGGTGCCGCACGTCAGGGCCGCGGTATGAAAACGGGGGAAATATGTGGAACTGGTTCTCGCCGAAAGGCATCGTCTTTGGGGAGGGAAAAGCCGCTTCAACGGGTTTGTTCGCCAGGCAGTGGGGGAGGGGCCGGGCGCTCGTGATCACGGGGCCGTTCCTGCGGTGTTCAGGCGTTGTGGAACCTGTGCTCCAGTCCTTGCGTGAGGCGGGGCTGCTCGGCGCGGTTTTTTCGGATATCCCGTCCGAACCTATTTACATTAGTATGTGGAATAACAAGTATTATTCTTTAAGAAAATGCGAATAGCAAGTTGAAATACAAATATTGCAAAAAATACGTATCTCATTATAATGAAAGAATTTTTGCTGCTTCTTGAAGATCCTTGGGAGCGAGGTGTGTATAGCGCATTGTGGTCTTGATGTTGCTATGCCCCATCCATTCCTTAATGACCATCATGCTGACGCCTCGTTGGGCCAGCCGGGAGGCGCAGGTGTGGCGTAGTGCATGTGGAACAAGTTGTACATCCTTCTCAAGCCCCAACAGCCTTTTGATGCGATTCCATGCGCTCTCGAACCAGCGGTTGTCAGCGGTGGGGAAGAGTTTTCCGTTTTCACCCGCCTCGAAGATTTTTCGTTCGAGAATGGGACGGATCTTGTCAACAATGGGTATTGTTCGGGGATGTCCGTTCTTGGTTTTCCAAGCCGTGATTGTTCCAAGTTCAAGGTTGATATCTCTGCATTCGATGCGCCAGCATTCTCCAAGGCGGAACCCCGTATAGAGAAGGATGAGAAAGACTTCCGCATGGGTGTTATATCCGTTCTGGATGAATGCTTTGACAAAGGCATTTTCTTCTTCCTGCGTCAGGAAGCGTACCCGATGGTGAGCCTCTTTTCTGAGGGGGATTTTAGGCACCACTTCTAGTTTGCCCCTCTCTACGGCGGTTCTGAATATACGGGATAATATTGCGAGTTTGCGGTTGATCGTACCGTTGCTGTTCCCTTTGGTGAGCAGAGTGTTGACGTAATCATCTATGTCATCAAGGGTGATCTTCGCTATGGGCATTGTTTCGCCAAAATATGTGGAAATGCTCTTGAAGTTTGAGGCAACCTTATAAGACCACGCCGAGTCTTCCCAATAAAGGCTTTTGGTACGGTCATACGCCTGTTTTAATGTCCAGCCGCTGGTGTCATCGGGATCTTTGGTAAAGGATGTTGGTACATCATTATTCAACATCTTCTGACGTTCAATAATAGCCTCTTCCAGTGTATCAACCGTTTTTGTCTTACGCTTTCCATTAATGCAGACATCCGCAATAAACTTACCCGATGCAAGATGGCGAATACCTTTGGGGAGAGACTTCTTTTTCTTGTTATCAATAACCTGCTTCATAATAATTACCTTCCATGAGCTTTGCTGATTCTTCAATAATTTCTGATACTGTCCCATCGGGGAACGGTACGGAATAATCGTTATCTTCATCGTACATGCGTTTCATCCTTTGATGATGTGTTCAAAGGGTAAAAGAAAAGCCGGGTTGGAATAATCCTTCCCGGCTTTTATGGCTTTGCAGGATGTCGCGGCCTATGCCTTCAATAATTTCCTCAGTGCCTCAATCCCTTTCGGTGTGAAATACCCTTGTGTGCAGGGCATCCCGTTGAGGGAACTGGTACGGTGCTTCACCTTCATCAGTCCTCGGTCAATAATGGGCTGGTAGGGGATGTTTGCACCGTCGAAGCCCTTGAACAGCCATTTGTGCGGCTTCTCGCGCAGGAACGCCGTGAGCTTGCGGGCGGGCATGTCGAACAGCTTGGCGGCTTCGGTAGGCGTGAGAAGATCGCGGCTGTCAACAAGGGCATCGTAATAATCGGCCTTGGGTTTGGCTTCGGCCAATTCCGCCTTGAGGGTTTCGGTTCTGGACAATAATACCTGCATGGCCTCAAGGATGAGCTGGTCTTCGGTTTGGGGTTTGGTGGCGGGTGCGGGTGAACCGCCGTAGCCGCCCGTTTTGCGGATAGAGGGCAAGACCTCCTCGCACACCCACGTTTGGAACTGTTCGGCGGCGGGAAGTTTGGAGCGCATGACAAGGCGGTAGACGTCGGATTCGGGGATGATGTTGATGCCGCGAGGGGAGGAGGTCAAACCTCCTGATTCGGGACCTTTTAGCGTTTTCGCATGGTTGCAATGGTCAATAATAGCTTTTTCAGGTCTGGCAAAACCCAAGCAAGCGGAAACGTCATTCGCCACAAACCAGACGTTCCCCTCATGCCATACCGTCCGAACCTTTTGTCTCGTGACCGGGAAAACAAACGTGCCGGGAGCGGAAGCCCGCGCGGAGGACATAGAGGCGGCGGGAATCGCGGGCAAGGTGGCGGCGGTTTGTTGTTCCTGCTGGCGCTGCTGCTGTGTTTCCGGCTGTTTTACGGCCTTTGACGATACGGTAACGTCATGTACAAGGATGATCTTTCCGGTCTTTTTGTCTACTGTGTAACCCATGCGATAGTCTCCAGCGTCTTTGATTGTCTTGTTTGTATTCATATTCCGAGTTGCCATTGCCACAATGAAAAGGCGGAACCCTTGTTGATGAGGTTCCGCCTTTTGATGTTTCAATGGTGTTGATATGTTCAGGTCAACGTATCAAGCGACCTGAAAAGCTATGAAGCCAATTTCCATTACGGGAACGGCGTGTAAGGAAGCAATCCGCAACGCCGTGTGTTTGAATTTCATATTCCATTATATTATAAGCCTCCTTAGAAACGCGCTTCCCGTCAATAAAATAGGCGCAAGGCTTCCATTCACCATCACGAATAACAAGCATAAATTCCATAGTTCACCTAAGCAAAATCTATACAAGTTCAATATATTCATCATCAGTGATGATTGGATCACAATTTCCGAAACAATGGGACATAATCGAAAGGATGCGGGCATTTTCTTCCCCGTAGATTTCCGGTCTGTCCCAAAAGCCCGTGCCGTGACCGTTGCGTGTCAACCAGAAATCATGCCCCGCTTGTGCTTCAAGGCCGGAAAGGTCTATGTCACTAGTAGAGGCGACAAGCATAAAATAATGACAGTCCCTCACAATGCGGCTGCGGCTTTCAGCGGACAAATTATAGATGTTGTAATGAGTGTCTAACGGCTCCCCGTTATCGTCTGTTCCAGCCCACAAAAGGCATCCGATATAGGCATCAATGAAAAGGCTATGTTGTATGCTCATATCTAGACCTCCCCGTTCACAATGCGGCTTATTTCAGAATCAAGGGCAAGGGCATATTCAAGGCCGTCTGTGTAGGTGTATTCAGCGGTCCGCTGCAAACGCCTGATTGCTCTTTCGGTAGCGTTGAACCGCCCACAAATAGGCCATAACATGCTGGTGTCGTGCTGGCGAAAGAGCCTGTTGATCTGGCGTATGGTCATATCGGAAACGTCAATATTGTAGAATGTGCACATAGACACCTCATACTTTACGCGACACGCAAAAAAGGATTTCCAACCTGTTCCGCCGTCAGTCCCGGTAACAGCTTCCAGTTCTTTGCCCATGCGGGTATTGGTCGCCTATAGTTTTCGGCTGCTTCTCTTGCTTCTTCAAGGGCATGTTCATCATTATCGTCATCATAAAAGCCCCAACAGGAATCTATTTCTTCCCCTGTTTCATCATCAGTTACTATGTAGCCTGTAACGCCGCCATTCAACCAGTTTTCATAGATGGCGCGTTCCGACATGAGGCAATCAAATGCCTTTGCTAATGTCTTCTTTGTAAGACGCTTGACGTTATACGCTGTCCTGATAGAGGCACGGGAAGCGTAAATGACATATTCGGTTCTCAGCGTTGACCCCTCAACAAAGATAGACCGTTCCTTATCAAATTGTTCAATTCGTTCCCTATACTCTGTCGCACTGGTAAATGTTTCGAGCGTCCCGAGTGTGTCGAATTCATCGAATGGATTTGGAGCGTCGATATCTTGATACAGGTTGATAGTCATGTTGTAGCCGTACTTTTCCGTTACAATGTTTTCAGTGTAAAAGGCGTCCATTTTATCACTCCATTGTTGTTAATATTTGTTCCATCAATGAAAAAGGCGACTCGCTATAATCAAGTCGCCTCTTTGATGATTGAACAATGAATCATCAATAGAAAGGGTTCTTCCTACTTGTATTCAAACCCAAAATGCTCAAACATCCTTTCCCCGATGTCGTTTGGAATAGGTGAATATTGCCGAGGCGTGAACCAATCCTGATACCAGTATCTAGCATTTTGAAATTCGTATGAATCGCCGTAATCAATCAAGCGGAATTCAATACCGGAAGCAGGGCCGCCAGTGCTTAAAAGGACATCCTTAACAACGACAGTATCAATGCTAAGAATACCTTCATCATATGAAGTCAACAGCTTTTCATAAAGACCAATTATTGCATCTTCCTTTTCTTCCCCCGGCATACGTTGCCATTCCCGGACGTCACTAGAAAACCCTTCATCCTTTGCATGATTGAGAATTTCGCGCCAGTGAAACGTATCGGAAGGATCAAAGTTAAAAAGTGCCGTGTCGTTGTATGCCTTGCGTGCGATTTCCATTTCAGAAAGATAAGTGCTCATGTTTAGATCCTTTATGGTTGATTGATGTTACAAAAAAAGGACTCCAAAGAGTCCTAAGAAGATAAAAAAGCCAAGTATCAGGATGTTTCCTAGTATATAAAGAAAATCCTTAATCATAGTTCTTCCTGTACCTTATAAACCCCGTCCCAAAAGGTGATCCACCATGTGCGACCTGATTGCATGGTAAGCAAGTGGACTTCACTTTCAGGCTTGGGAAGGGATACACCGAAAGCATAGGCTAGCAATTCCGCTTCCTGTTGTGTGAGATTCATATTGTGTTTCCTATCTTGTTTGTGGTGGTGAAATGGGTGAAGGGTAAAAGAAAAGGCCGTTAGGTTTGCACCACAACGGCCTCTTGAAATCGTGTTCTTTTTAGAGATTGCCTTACTTTAACCAACCCTTGCGATAGGCGATATAAGCGGCGATACCCGCGCAAGTCATAACAACACCTATAATGATATAAAGGATAGTAGCCGTCATTTCTTATCACCTCCAATCAACATATGGAGTACAAAGCCAAAAACAATCAACCAAAGGCCTATCAACGTTCCCACACCGGAAACATCAGGAAGGCGCAGGGTAGCCGTTGCTACCAACGCGATTCCTAAGCCTTGAAAGGTTGTTATGATGTATCTCATGATTAAAATGTAACTCCTTTTGCAGAGGTTGGCAATTATCGCTCTTTTCGTTCGTTTCTGACTCCATAGCTTGCCGGATGGTTCCTTATGCTATGCGCCACTATGACCGGGAGAGGCGGAACCCGTTCCCCCGCTGTCTGGTGTATGCAGTTGGGCAAGTGTGATCCGTGCCCGGCAAGGTGTTGGAAGCAAAAACTTTTGTATCTGTGTTATTGTTCGTTTCCGTTCACTTTCTCTATTCTTGGCTGTTGCCTGCCGTGCAGGGTTCCAAGGAAGCCAAGGGCGGGATTGTCAAAGATATTCTACTCTGTAACAGAGTAGATAGGATAAAAAGAAAAGGAATCAGGCTTAGGGCTTGTTCCCTTGCGTGATTCCTTTCTACTCTGTTACAGAGTAGATGTCAATACGTCCGTATCATTTTTTCGATTCTCGCGCTAACCCTCTGTTTCCTTTTGGATCTATAGGTTCATTTTCCTTTCTTTCTACCCATTCAACAGGTATAAACCACATACGCCCTATGTTCTGTGCACCGGGAATTTTACCTTGTGCACAATATTGGCGCAGACTATCAGGTGTTTTGTAACCTAGCTTTTCCGCCGCTTCTTTTGTTGTGTAGTATCCCGGTAGTGCTGGCATATTTTATCCCTGTGCTAGTCTTATTTTTTCTTTAATTAAAGCAAGTTCATTTAAATTTAAACCTAATTCAATATCAGTTATTGCTTTTTTATATTGTTGATCTAGGAATTGTTTTTTTAAAGATTCATTTTTTGAAAGTAATAGCTTTAATTCCCATAATGAAGGGTATTTATCTTTTAATCCGTATGATATTTGATAAATAGTTGCTAGTTTGAATGGTTGATTTTCTTTTTGCATGGCCTCTTGAATGTAGTAAATCGCCTTCATTCCTTCTGTTGGTATTTCTATAGGTTCTAGATTGTCTACATCTATATTAAGCATAGCTATTCTACAAAAACTTATATGTATAATATTTATAAAAAGTTCATATCTTTTTTCTATGGGGGTATTGTTAAAAGCTACGCTAAAGTTATTACAAAATGAATCAATCTGTTCTTCTTTTGTGTTTCCTGATACTTTTATTTCATCAGCTAGATATAAGTGTTTTTCTTGAACTTGTGTCTTGTTCTCGTTTGAGTAGGCTACAATATTTTTACTTTCTGTTTTGTTTTTTATATAGTGATAGACTTTTAAACAAAAAATAACCGCAAGAGCTACAGTGACTTGAATCCCAATATTCTTTATTTTTTTTTTATTCATTGCATTATGTTAGTAGAATTTAATCGATTTTTATCAAAATGAGAATAAAATTGGCAGTCAATCCTTGCGACTGCAAACAAAGTTGACAGTCCTGCCAACACCACCCCCGGCAATCCTTCCGTAGACCTCCCCATACCCCCTCAATGAGATTATCAATCCGACATGCTACCGTATGATTACGGCATGTTAGGCGTATTTGATTGCAAATGAATTGCAAAACGGCCCATATATATAGGTTCAACGGCTCGACTCCCTCCCTGTGACCATCCCCCACAACCATGAGAGCGGCGGGGAGGGCATGGGGGGAATCGGGGATCAATCAGATAGCGGTAGGCCCTTCACATTTTTCAGCAAATTTTGGTCTGTCTATATGATAACGGAAAGGAAACGGTAAGACAATATACGAGCCTATAAGGTAACGTATAGATCCTGATCATTAAGGTGATCTTGATCTAAATTAGATCTCTTTGTTTAAGTCCCACGTTCGGTTCTTTAGGGTAACGTAAGATTTTTTAAGATACTGAAAGTAGCTTCTTGTCAAAATTCCTTTTCGCTCTCTCCGTAGGTGGAACCTAATTCCAACTATCTTTCGATATTGAATAAATAGAATATTCTATCAATATCATCAATCATAATGATTTCAACTGGTTAGAAAATCAGCATGATCATGGATCACAGATCCTTCATCTTAATAAAATCAGTATGTTAGAAAATGCCCCTAGAAGGGAGGTCTTCCCCGAAGGGGTAGAGGGAGGTCTACATGCTCCCCCTCCCCTCACGTTCTACCGGAGGATCGTCCTCGTACCCCTCCCCCCACCAGTCCAGTTTCTTAATCTTTTATAGTGCTGATGCCCACCTGTATCATCATTTCCTTTGACGACCGTGCCGTGGAAAGTGAACAGCATCTCCGAGAGTGCGGGGTTGTTCGTAATTCCGATCTTCACGTTCACCCCCTTAGCATTCCCTTCCCATGCCTTCATCTCCTCCAGCATGAGGTGGTCTTGGCGGAGGAGCATCCTCTTGTCCACATCCTGTCCCATCTGTTCGACCCAATACCCGACCGCCATAGCGAGGCTGTCGAGGCGGTCGTCATGAGCGAGGCTTCCCCTGTCTCTGGTAATCCGGCTCATCTGGTACATGAGCTGATACTTGAGGGCCGTCTCAGGGGGGAGGTTCTTAGTGGAGAGGTTGTAGTCCCAAAGGATGAGGTTCTTGTCGATGACGAGCTTGTGCTGGTTCATGACGGGTTCGAGGGTGTCGATGATCCGTGCTTCCTTCTGCTTGCTGTGCTTGACCTCTTCGATGCGGCAGGGGTGTGTCTTGGTGAAGTATGGGCTGATGAGCTTGGTGAACATGCCGTCCCCGAAGTTGGCCTCGATGATGACATGGTTGACCGCCTGCTGCTTGGCAAGCTGGACGATGGAGGAAAGGGTGGCCTCGCTGTAGCCTTCCTGATAGGCCCGCATTGCCGTGACGTACAGGTAGCCGTTCAGCATCTTCACGACGCACACGGCGGTTTCGTCCTTGCCTCGTCCAGCCGGGTCAATCGCCATGACGGAACCTGTGTACGGGAGCCATGTGCCGTGGAGGAAAGCCGGGCCATAGTATCTGCTGTCCCCGTTCAGGCCGACGCAGGGGACGTCGTTCAGGATGTTTGTGGTGCCCGCCGCCCATATGGGTTTCTCCGGAGCGTCGGTAGCCGAACACGACATCACAATCAGGTCCCCGAGCTTGAGGGGGTACTTCTCCATGTCGGAGAGCCGGGTGTCGAGCATGAACTGGAGCTGGAACCCGCTGCGCCCATACGAGAGTTCGCGTTCGAGGAGGTCGTCGTCCGAGAACCTGCGCGGGTCCGTGGTGCGCCCGACAAGGGTAGGGGAGTCTTCAAGTCGCTTGAGGATGAATGGGGCCAGCCGTTCGCTGCCGTAGTTGATGAGCTGGTCATCTGACGGATACCGTGCGGGCCATACGCGGACGGCATACCCACGGTCAGGAAGCTGGTTGTAGAGGGATTGTTCGGTCTGCGGGGTGCCGAGATATGTGATGGTGCCGCCGGGTTTCAGGATGGCATCAAATTCCTTGACCGCTTCCGAGAGCTTGTCCCGCATGGCCTGCGTGAAGCTGTTGTTCGGAACCTCGACGTCATCGCTGATGATCTCGTCGGCGCGTCCGCCCGTGATCTGCGAGAAGATGCCTTTCGACGTGACACTCGGCGCATGGTCGGCACGGGCGGGGCCGACGTCGAACGAGAGCTTCGAGCACCGCTGGTCGGCACGGGGGATGAGACATTGAAGTATAGGGATTTCATTGATGAGCCTCATGCAGAACGTCGTGAAGTTGTCGGCGCGGTCTTTCGATGCGGACAGCACCATGAATTTGAGGTTGGGGTTCTGCCGGAGCCTCCAGACGACATAGGCCGCCGTAATCCACGACTTGCCCACGCCTCGGAAGGCTTCGATGATCTTTCGCCTCGGCCCATGCTGGAGGTACAGGGCGATGTCGAGCTGAATGGGGGTGGGGTCGGGAAGGTTCAGGTGCCGCCAGACAAGCGTGAGGAAGACCCGGAAGTCGGTCAGCTTCTCCGGCATTGGGGGGATGGAAGTCGGGGTGTTCGTAACAAAACCTCCAGTGGTGTGTGCTGTTGAAGAAAAAAATGCCCCGAAAAAAGAAACCCGACTATTGGGTCGGGAAAACTTCTTTCGGGGCTGTTTCGTCGTTTGAGAGGGGTGTGGCTGGCAGTTTATTTGAAATGTTGCGCTCTGGCTTTCATCCGTTCTCGGGCATCGGCGGAAATGTTTGGGCTTTTCCCCATTCGGAAGGGGTAGAGCGGACAAGGAGCGATGGGCCACTGATTGCCTCGGCAGGTAGGCACTTCACTGGGAACACCAGCGCAGCACTCCTCGACGCAAAATGTCCGGCAGGCTTTCAATGGGCGGTGGGGTGTTCCATCGGTAGGACGGATACCCATTCGGTAGGGCCAGAGCGGGCATTTTTCATGCTCGCAGGTTTTGATTATTTCGAGATTGTTTTTTTGCACTTTCCCATTCACGCAGAGGACACAGTGTTCCCGAATAGCTTTGAGGGCGGATGCCATACTCTTTTCCTCCAGCCATTGGCCTTTTGGATGGTGAAACACGCTTGAAAAAAGAAAACCCGACCAACGAGTCATGCGCTCGAAGATCGGGTTCAAAATAGGGTGTGGTTGCAGGGGAGGTTAGTTGAGGAGGCTCACTTCATCTTTCGAGACATCCTCGAAGGTCGGAAGGTTCGCCACAAGATCCTGTACGTCGGGGTTCGCAGATCCGGCACAGTCGATGCCATTGTCCTTGAGGAACTTGATCGCGGCGTTGATGTCCGCCGTGGATGCGTCCCCGGACTGGAGCCGGGACGTAAGGAGCTTCGCCACAACGCCGTGAAGTTCCGCGAGCGCGGACTCTGAGGCGCGGTTGTCCTTGAAGTTATTGGACATCTTTTTGAGATGCTCCTTGGGTTGAAAAAGGATATTGATTATTAGGCAATCGTTAGATATGTTCCAAAAAGACCTTCTCCCGCTTGTATCGGCAGGGTTATGGGAAGGAGGTGCGTATGGAGCACATAGCTGACGCTATGGCGCTGAACATCTTGTGCGGCGTCATAGTGTTTATGATTACGCGCTACATGCAGTAGTTGCTTTATAAAAGAGGCGACCCCGGTTCGCGGGGCACGCTTACCGGGGTCATTTCCGTTAGGGCATCAACCAGCGGGAGTAGGCTTCGGAACCAATCCTGCCGGGGCAAGGAAGTGTTGGCGCACTTCCTTGTCTTTTTTTAACAATAAAAAAACGTTAAAAAAAAGGCAAGAGTTTATTGGTCTAACATATTTTTGTTATTGATAAAATTTATATAACTAGCTGTTGTTTTTGATTTTGTATTCATTAATCAAAAATCCTATTTCATTAAATTATCCCTTCAAATAATACCCCAAAGCCGCCGACGTCAGGCACCAGATCACACGCTCGACCCATCTGTTTGCCCCTTTTCCTTGCGCCACATCCAACTCCAGTTTTCGGAGGCGGATGTCTATGTTTGTGATGTCTTCCTTGAAATGGGAAACCTGTTCGGAGAGGATGGCGTTGGAGAGGAGGAGTTCTTTCAGGTCTTTGAGGGTGTCTTTGATTTCGACGATGGCGGTATTGAGCAGGGATATGTCAGCTTCGTGGGTACAGGGTGCTGCCATTTAGCCTCCCGCATTTCTGAGTTCAGGCGGGTATTGGAGGCGTCTGCGTTCGCTCTCGTAGGCACTCCGGCAATGGCCCGGCTCCCAGAAGAACAGCGCGTCCACGAGCTTGCGGGGCCATGTGCGTATGCCTGCCTGTTCCCACCGCCAGCATCGGCTGCTCAAGGTTTCGTCAGGCCAGCCCATGAACAGGGTGTTGAGGAACTGGTCAAGGCCGATGAGGATGTGTTTTCCGTAGGTCATGCGGCTTCAACCTCTTCCGGCGTGGTCGCGGCCTCCACAGCCGCCTTGCGTTCCCCGCCGCGCTGCATCGTCCCGTTCTTGTGCTTCATGGCCCCGCCCGCGTAGAGCGCGAGGAAGCCCGATGCGTCGAACGTCAAGCGCTCAAGCTCACCGCCCGGCGTGTAGGCGTTCCACGTTACGGAGTCCGGCAGGCCCGGCATTCCCGATTGCTTCATCAGGCAGACGTTCGCCGTATCCGCAAAATTCTGCTGGTCAAAGGTGTCATAGCTGAAATGATAGGTGACTCCGCCCACGGCATAGTCGAACCCGGAAGCAATGGCGGCGGACGTTTCCGCGTCGATCCGTGCCTTCTTCGCTGTTTTCAGTTCCTCTAGCGTGGGTACATAAGGCTTTTCTTCGGTCACACATTCTGGATGCGCTTCGGCGTAGGCATCCACTTCATCCCACTCCTGTGCATATTCGGCGGAATAGGGGTAAACATGATAGGGAAGGCCGTTTTTTGTGATGACATATGAATCGTCAAGTGTACGGTGGATAATAGTGCTATAATCTATCATGGTATATCCTTTTTATGCTATCTTAAAATAAAGATAATGGCTATAGCCAATAGTTGTGCCGCCTGCGTAGTCCCCTTTAGCGGATAACGGTGACCTATTTAGCCAGACTCTCCAAGTTCCACCGGGAGGAAGAACCTTCATATTGCTTTCATCTAGTTTTATATTAGGTGTTGCTTCTGCCGAGTATGCCGCGTAGCTCGTGCTTCCCGCAGGCCCTTGCGGTCCCTGTGGTCCTTGCGGGCCTGTTGCACCAGTAGCTCCTGTGGCTCCTCTAGGACCCTGTGGCCCTGTCGCGCCTGTATCTCCCTTGGGGCCTTGGATGCCTTGCGGTCCCTGTGAGCCTTGCGGCCCCGTCGCGCCTGTAGCTCCCTTCTGCGCGATCAGCGTCCAGTAGGTGGTGTTCGTGGGCAGGATGGATGAGGTGGAGGTATGACTTTTCTTGCAGGCGTAGGAGCTTCCGTTATACGTCACCACGTCAATCTGCGCGGTGGTGCAGACATACGCGACGTTTGCGGCCCATGCGCCTTTCAGGTTGAGCGAAGTTCCTTTGGGGCCTGCCACCCCCTGTGGTCCAGCGGGGCCTTGCGGTCCAACAGGGCCTTGGATGCCTTGTTTGCCGATGGGACCTTCGGGGCCTTGAACCCCCTGCGCTCCAATGAGGTTTACGGGGTCAGCCCATGAGCCGTCAGGATTCTGGAAGGCCAGTTTGGTTCCAGCCCATTTATGTTCCGGAGCGGTCCCCTGCGGGCCTTGTGGCCCCGTTGCGCCTGTATCTCCTTTAGGTCCTTGGATGCCTTGATTTCCCTTGTCGCCTTTAGGCCCTTGGATGCCGGGAGCCCCGTCCTTGCCGTCCACGCCAGCAGGTCCCCGTTCTCCTGTCTCTCCTTTGTCGCCTTTATCGCCCTTCATTCCGGTAGCGACCCAATAGTCGGTGGCGACATCAGGTTCCCGGTTTATGGGTACGTCCTTAATCGCTTGATAGGCGATCCCCCGATAGAGGACCCAATCCAAGGTTTCATAAGCTTGCCCCGCATCCCACTCACCTTTATAGGTGGGGCGGACCTTGCCGATTTGCATGATGTTGCTCACGCTATAATGACCTCCAATATTCCGGTTTCCGGGTTGAGGTTGAACATGGAGCTGTCCACAGGGCCTCCGTTATACTCAAACTGCAAGTAGCCATCTGTATTGACAGAGAAGTTTCCGAATGTGAGAGGCAGCGGAGAATCCCCGATGGGGCCTTTGTCGCCAGTCGCTCCTTTAGGACCTTCGGGGCCTTGGGGACCACGCTCTCCTTGAATGCCGCGAGGCCCTTCCGGTCCCATCGGGCCTACAGGTCCGGTTTCGCCCCGAGGCCCTTGAGCGCCAGTTGCCCCTTGGATGCCTTGCGGACCTTGGGGGCCGCGCTCTCCAGTCTCCCCTTTTGGCCCTTGGATGCCTTGCGGACCCATCGGCCCCTGCTGTCCTTCCGGGCCTCGTTCGCCTTGGATGCCCTGCGGCCCCTGTATGCCGCGTGGCCCTTGCTCTCCCTGTGCGCCGGGAAGACCTTGTGGCCCTTCCTGTCCCATCGGACCTTGTGGCCCAACGGGGCCAGCGGGGACATACAAGGTCATCTTTCCGGACGTGAAATCATATTCGCCGCGACCGGGCGCGGTGGGGGACTCCTGCACGTCGATCCACATCTTGCGGAAGTAGTTGATCTCGATCTGTGTCTTGGCGAATACCTCTTCGACTTCCTTGAGGATTTTCTCAGCCTTGTCCTTTGCGGCGACGGCGGTTTCCCCGTCGAGGGCGTCGTAGGCTTCCTGCGCGATGTAGAGGAGTTGCGTCACCGCGAGGTCAAGGTCGGCCTCGGTGAGCGTGGAGCCGTCGCGGAAGTCCACGGCGGGCGTCACCTTGTCCGTGATGCGTTGGATGCGGATAGACGCCCCGTTGGGCGGGGCCGTGACGAAGCGTATGGTGCCGGATGTGTGCCATGAGTAGGCGAGGGCGTTCTGTTCCGCTTCGTCAAGGCTGACTTTGACGTCGGAGATTTTCAGGTAGGGAAAGGGGACGATATAGTCTTGGGTCGTTCCGTCGCCCGTATAGGTGACGTAACTGTAGGACATAAATGCTCCTTGAAGGTTATGGGATGTTAAGGGATGTTGCCTGTGGTACGGTGATGACGTATCTACGGAGGATGAAAGAGGAGGAAAGCGATGTCCAAAGTCGTTGTGGTTATAAGAGAAGGTGGGGAGGAGGATTGGGGTGATGAGATTGAATTATTACTGAATATTGTAAAAGATATTATGGATAATCTATTTCATAAATCGGCATGTGAAGATGTTTATGTTGAATATTCAGAATATGGCCCAATGGTTGTTCTTGGAAGATATATAAATAAAAAATGCTATAATATTTTACTGAGTGCAACAAGTTCATATTGGGCACAATTTATTTACCAGTTTTCACATGAATATTGTCACATACTTATAGGTACAGAAAAGACGTTCCCTCATTGTGTTGCAGGTAATTATTATTTTATGTGGCTTGAGGAAGCTCTTTGTGAACTAGCTTCTCTAGTTACACTTCAATATACTTATTGGATGTGGAAATATAAATGTAAATTTGATAAAGGTAATTATATGCCTTGTTTAGAGAAATATTTTGTAAACCGACTTTCTCTTGTCCCAGAATATGGCGATTTCAGAACATGGCTTGCTGATAATTATAAAGTATTATCTAGAGATTATATCAGAGAATATCGGGGAAATATCCGCGTAGATGAGAGTGTGAGGCTTCGGGGTGCCGTGGTAGCCCACGCTCTGCTTCCGCTATCACTTCATCCCAGATTTTGGGTACTGATAGGCAAGCTAGAAGAGTTTCAACCTTTTCTGGAGAGCGATAAAATCTGTATGCTTCTTCAAGCATTATCTGTTGTTGTGGAGAAAGATCCTGCTTTAGTTCACTGTTTGAAAGATATTCAAGATATTTTAACACCCACTTGGTTGAATACTCCCAACGTATTGCGTACTTAATCGCGGTACGCGCGACGTAAGCACCATTTTCAACTTGACCGCGTGCTCCTTCTGGGCCGGGATAGCCACACATAACAAAAACTCCTTGTTTGAATTTGTTGATAAGAATGATGAAAAGGCGGCCTTCATGTGATCATCGGGATCGGAAGGTCGCCTTTTCATCCGTATGGTGGGTGTGAGGCGGGGAGAGGGAGTTAATACGTTAGAAGCGCATCCAAGAGTTCCTGTTGGTTGTTTTCCGTCATGGTCCCGCGTTTGGAGGCGAGGCGTTGGTAGTCGGATTTCCGCACTTCATGGCGGAGGCTATCGTCCTCGCTGAGCAGTTCGTCTTGCGCTTTCTGTCGGTATGCATGGATGATGCGGTTGATGGCGACGGCGCGGGGGCCGCGTTCCTTGTCGGGCGGATCTCCAATGGTGTTCCTGTCGATGTCGTATTGCTGGCTGGCGAACAATTCCCCTAGGGACTCATGCAGCGTTTTGCCGCCGATGGTCGTCGTGCCGTGCAGCTCGTTGAGCCGGGAATACTGTGCCGTGGAAAGCTCGACGCCATGTAGTTTCTTGGCGGGCGGGCCATAAATGCCTTCCGCCATCCTGTTCAGTTCATCGAGCACGGGGTCGTTGGCATTCGAGGGGATGAGGTTGTAGTTGATGGTATCTCCAGTGACCCAATTCCTCCGGGCGGGGAGGGTTGAGGACCAGCCGGGGATGGTGTTCATGGTGTAATCCATAAAGTCTCGCATCTCGCGCATGGGATCGTCGGCCTGCTGGCGCGCGAATCGGGCCGCCGACGCGAAGGGGACGAGGGTAGCCCCCATCCTGCCGAAATACTGGATGGCCTTTTCATTGGGATCATTGATGAAGTCTATAAGTTCGCTGATTCCCTGCATGTACGTCTTTGACGTGACGTTGTTCGACAGGGCGGCTACAGCCATAGAGACGGCATCATCATACTGGTCTTTGTTGAGATACTGGCCCGCAACGGCAAGGTCTGCGGCAATGCCGAGGAACATCCCTGCGGGATCGAGACGTCTGTAGGAGAGGTATTTGTCCCCGACCTTGATGCTGTAGGGCTGCCAGCCTGTGGCTTCAAGGGCTTGCCTGAGCTTGTTGTCCTTCGGAGGGGAACCTGTGATCTGCCCGCTGTGCGCCATCATGACGGCTCCGGTCCACATCAGGGCACCCATCGCCATTTTGGATTGGGCGAGGGCGGCTTGTTCCCCGCCCTCCTTGATCGCCTCCCGGTAGGTTTTGGTCATCTGCGCGACGCCGGGCGTATGGGCCACGAAGTCGCGGAACAGGTTCGTCGGCGTCTTGATGAAGGGTATGGCGATGCGGAGGACGGGGTGGGTGTTGGCAAGGTTCTGGATGCCGCCGCCAAGCGTGTTCCGTCCGAGATCCTGCGTCCATGTGGATTCCCTTGCGTACTGGATGCTGTCCTTGACGGCATCGTCCACATAGCGGCCCCGGATGGCGGAACCGTCTTTCTTGAAAGCGAGGGCAAGCCGCTCCTCGACATAGTGGGCCAGCTCCCCGGCATCCTTGATGCCCGCTTCCCGGCCTTCCCGCAGGAGCGAGGCGGAGAGGGAAGATCGGTAGTTCAACTGCTTGAAGAACTCGTCGGTGCTCATCAGCAGCCGGGAGGGGATGCGGAGATAGGGACCGACCAGACCCATTGCTCGGGCTATGTTCTCTTGAAGGGGGGACAGCTCGGTCCCCTTCGGGGCATCCTTGAGCATGAGGTTGCGGATGTTCTCATAGGTCATCGCCGCCGAGTTGGTTTCCATCTTTCCGCCCATCCGGTCGAGGATGTTGTCCTCCACCTTCCACGCCTTTTTCGCCAGACGGAAGCTGTCATTCCAGTAACGAAACAGGCCGGAGAAGGTGTCGAGGGCTTCGCGCTGCACGGCATCATCCCGCATGATGGTGCCCGCGAGGTACTTTTCGGCAGGCATGAGCAGGGTTTTCAAGCCGTTGGTCGCCGCGTTCGCGGCAAGCGTGAAGGGGCCGGACAGCATGTTGTTGATGCGGAACTCGTTGAAGACGTTGAACCATGATCCGGGTTTGACGCTGTGGGCCGCCTGCGCGACGGCTCCGAGGTTGTCCTTGTTCAGGCGTATGTCACGGGCCATCTTCTTGATTGTATCGGGGGTATAGCCTTTCTTGGCAAGTTCACTGGCGATTTGTTCCGTGGTGCCGCCTGTGGGGGAGGCATACCATTTGAACATCTTTTCGTCGCTGAATATGCCGCCCTCATTGCGCATGAAGCTCAAAAGCCGCCCGCCTTCCGTGGTCAGGTTCCGTTCGGCGAGATACAGGTTATCGAGATTTTCCTTTAGGTATACAAAGTCCTGCATCTCCTGCGGGGAGACGGCTGCCGGGTTCACCTCCATCTTTTCAGCGATCCTGTAGAGTTCACGGGAACAGAACTCCGTGCCATCCTTGAGGAGTGTCAGGGTCCGTTTCGCCTTGTTCAGAGGGATGTCGCCGGAAGCGGCGAGTTCGACCACCTTCTGGATTCTGTCCATGCCGTAATACTTGAGCCGTTCAGCGTCCTTGAGCACAGCATCGAAGGTTTCCACGCCCTGACCTTTCAGGGTTGCGGGGGAGATCTGCTCGTTGATGTCGTCAAGGATGCGGAGGCCGTTCTCATCACGGATAAGATGCGTGCGGATGTTGTAATCCTTGGACAGGCTCTCAACGACTTCCTCTCTGCTCTTGGTGGACGTGACGACATCAAGGATATGTTCCTTGATAGTGTCGGCTTTGATGGCTTCGGAAGGCTTGAGCGGGTGTTCCTCCGCTTTGGCTGGCGTGAGCGCATCGGTGTTTTGGGATTCAGGAAGCGTATGCTCAGAGGCGGGAGGCGTGGTTTCTTTTCCTCCCGCTGCGGAAGGAAGGGGAGGTTCGCTTTTACCGGCTGTCCCGGCGGCGAGATCATGGGGCATCTCTTTATCGCCGCGCAGTTGTTCCAGTTGGCGGGCTGTTTCGGCTACGATTTTTTCCTTGGCGCTCTTGCTAGTGGCCTGCGCCAGCCTCCACCCTCCATAGAGGGAGATGGCCCCCTCAAGAGCCATACCGATGCCGAGGTCTTCCAGCCCATGCTTGAGGCGGCCCACGATTTCGTTGTCGTCCTTGCTTACGGCAAGGGCTTCCGTCACCACGTTCTGTAATGCCGGGTGTTCCTGAATCATATTCGAGAGCATTTCTTCGTGCCCGTCAAACGAGGTAACGGTGGAGTAGAAGCTCTTGGCGGCACCTCGGGCGGCTATGGCACCCTTGCCTGCGCCTTGCAGCACTTTTATGCCTTCAAGCAGTTTCCCCCCGGTAACGAAGCCGGACACAAACGTGGAGATGTCTTCGGCAAATTTCCCTGCCGAGGTTTGCGTCTCCCCAAAGTTGCTCATGTCCGTGAGCCAGCCGCTGTCTTTGGTGGCCTTGGCGACGTCGACTTCCTCCCCGCCGTTCAGGATGGTTCCCGCAAGATCGATGGTTTCGTTGACGGAGTTCACCGGGCCGTTGGCGATGCCCTTGATCACATCTCCGACGTAATCGAAGAAGGAAAGATCATCGTCTTTTGGGGATGTATCCGGGGAGGGGGCTGGAGCGTTTTCGGCGACGGCGGCGGGGGCCGTGGTGTTGGCATCCGTGGCATTGAGAGGGGCTTCGCCAAGCCCGTGCATACTGGAAAGGGCTTCTTCCCCGCCCTCCAAGCCGTTGAGGGTTACTTCAATCGTGTTGTTCATTGGTTCTGCTGGCCTCCGTCATTGGGGATGAGCACGACTGGTCTGGGTTTTACCTTGTAGCCCATCTGTTCAAAGTGCTTGGGAATATAGTCGATGGCCTGCTGTATTGTGGTGACGCCGAGGGAATCCGGTGTTGCTCCCACGGCGATGAAGAAGGTGTTCTGCCACGACAAGCCGCCCGGCGTATGGCTTTGGGCATAGGCCAGCATGTCTTGAACGCTGTGCATCCCCCTGTAGTCCTGTTCGGGAATCTGATCGGGGAAGAGGGTATTCAGGGCAGTGAGCGAATTTTTGAAGGGGGCATTGTAGGGGCTAGACATCATGCTGGATAGCGCGTCGAAAGGATTGCTGCGTTCTCCGGCAAGGGTTTCCTTGACAACATCATTGAACTGCTTGTTGTTTACAGATGTTTCCTTTTCCGCTGCATAGCGTTCCTTAAGGGTGCCAATCATTGTGGGGAGTTTTTCCGCTACGAACTGTTGCTTGTACAAGAGCATTTCGGATTGCGTGAGGGCCGCGTCGTCTTTCCCTTTCTTGGCCCGTTGCTCGTTGATGAAGCTCTCGAACTCGGTGGTGATGCCCGGAAGCTGGCTCATGGCCTCGGCAATGACGCCGACGGGAGCCTTGCGTCCGGTCGAGTAGGCCATGTACATGGCTCCGGCTTCTTCCACGGAAGCTCCGGTGATGGCTGAAAGGAAGGTCTTGCCGATGTCTTGGATGGAGGAGGACAGGTTGATGTTCTCTCCCGCCTTTTGGGACAGGGCGAGATTCTGATACACGGAGGCTTCGCTCGGCGGGATGCGGCCCGTCCGTATGCCTTCCTCCACGGCGGCCAATCCGTCCGTGCCCGTGATGATGCCGTATTTGAGCCTGCCGAGATCGATCTGGTTCTCCGGCTTGAGATAACGCCCCTGCGCGGCGGCCCGTGCGTTCCTCACAAATTCGGGATAGGTTTCATCGGTGCAGAGATGCAGCTTGTCCACGACCGTTTCCCGCGTGAGGTCGTCGTTTTGGGAACCATAGGCCGTCCCCGCTGACATGGCATTGCGGACCGCCCGTTGGCGCGCCCATTCTTCTCTGGTGTGCGACCGTGATTCGGCCTGCCAAGCCCTTTCGATTTCCTTGTCTTTGAGGGCTTCGATGCCTTTGGCGATGCCCGGCTGCGAAAGGAGGCTCACGGGTTTTCCATTGATGTTGACGGTGAGGCTTTTGGCGAGTCCTTCGGCTACGGCTGCGGAGTGGTTGCCCATCAGCACGGCCTTGCCGAGCATCCCAAGAACGCGGTCCTGCGAGTAGCCGAGCTTCTTCATTTCCTCGGCCTTGCCCATGATGACCTGAGCGGCATCCGTTACATAGCTTTGGCGTTCAGCCGGGATGTGTACGTTGTAACCGCCCGTGAGGGGGTTCATCTTTCCGGCGAGGGTGTCGGAGATGTTCTGGAACATCTGCTGTTCGAGCAGGTTGGCGTTCTGGCTTTCCATGTCCCGGTTGTGCTTGCCGAGGAGGTTGTCGAGGGAAGTGGTGGTGTAGGCCGTGTAGTGCTCGGCTATGTCGAGCTGGTCCATGTCCTTGCCTTCACCTTTGATGCCCGCCTGTTCGGTGTACTGCTTTCGGAAATCCTGTCCCCATTTGAGGATCTTTTCAGGGTCCCTTTCGTTGACCATGCCGCTGGTGACATAGGCATCCTTCAACGCGGCGTCGAAGCCGAGGGCCGAGGTTTTGAGGATTTCCTGCTTGATGTACTTTTTGACGTAAGGGTTCATGTTGAGGATACGCTCGTCTTTCTCGGACGCCTGACGCCACGCCTCCATATTCTTGGTCAGCTCGGGGTTTTCCACGGCGAACAGGGAGGCGGCGGATTTGTCCTCGGCTATCCGTCTGTCCAGCATCTTGGTGTAGGCATGGGCGATGCTCGGCTCGAAGCTGGACAGGCTGGCGGCGATTTGCCGCATAGGGGCTCCGGCGTAACGGTCATAGCCGACTTCTCCGTGGCGGGCGTAGCTGAACGAACTGAGCCCTTGGGCGTTGATGGCGGGGGTCAGGGAAGCGTTCCCGCCTATATCTTTTTTGATGGTTTTGGCTTCGCGTTCCCGTGCGGTGCTCATGATCATTTCACTCCGTCGCGTTTGTTCTTGGCGGTCCAGTAGCGGTCATAGGCCGTGGCGCCCGCGCCGCCGATGCCGAGCGCCGTTCCGAGCACGTTCATGCCCGTCGAATAGGAGGAGCCGGGGGAGATGTAATTCTGCTGCCCGTTGATCCGGTTCTGCGCCCTGTCCTTGTAGGCGTTGACGTTCAGATCGGATTTGGCGGAACTCATCTCGTAGTTTTCACGGATCATGTCTTTGCGCGTCGCCTCCTGCCGTTCGTAGTCCGCCATGAGGAAATCCAGAGCCAGCCCCGAGGCGTTGGTCGAGGCCAGCATTTCGCCTTTCTTTTGCAGGGCTTCCTTCTGGACTTCCTGCGCGTCGCGGGACGCCTTGTCCTGTTCCTGCATCTGCGCCATGCGTTCGGCGGCGGACTGCTCCACGTATTCCTGCGCGGCGGCCTTGTTGTTGAGTTCGTTGACGCGGGCGTATTCGGCGGCCTGCGCTTCCTGATACTGCGCTTGGGCCTTTGCCTGCTGGCTGGCGGACACGCCCGACGCGACGGACGAAGCCGCCCCGATCACGAAGGAGGCCACCGCCATAGTCATTGGATCAAATCCCATAGTGCGTTTATACCCTCGCGTTTCTGGTGTTGTAGAAGCCTTCCCAACTGGCGTTGACGAGCGCGAAGGGAAGGAACGAATCACTTCCCACTTTGACTTCGACCTGTGTGTTCAGGCTGAGAATGGGGAAGTTGATCGTGCCTGTGTAGAGGGGGATCGCCCCGATGATGTTGGTGCCGTGCCCGAGTTCCCGGCCCGTGAAGGTATAGGTGCTGGTGGGCCGGAACTTCGGCGTGACGTGCATGTGGAGGAATCCCGTGTTCGAGCAGTTCAGGGTAAGCCGCCTGAGCTGGAGGCGTCCGGTGGTGACGGCGTTCCCCTTGCTGTCCCCCTCGCGTATGGCGAAGGTGGAGAAGGTGTAGGAGGACTCGTAGGGGATGCCGATGAAGAGTTTCCTGCCGTGCGCGTCCGGGCCTTCGACGGTGAGCGTCCGGGGTCCGGTCACGTCCACCCGGCGCAGCAGGTTGCCGGGGGCGCCCGGCCCGCCTGTCCGTGTGACGACCACGGGCGTGTATCCCGCCGGGATGTCGTAGGGGAGGGTGATCGCCGTCGTCTTGTTGATGGCGTCGTAGGCCCCGAGCGTGACGTCCCGTTCGGTGATCTTCCTGTCGAGGCAGTACTCGAAGGTTTCGCCTTCATCCTTGTACCCCGGCGTGATGTCCATCTTTTCCAGATAGACCCCATCGCCGTACTGCATGATGAGATAGACGCCCGTGTTGAGGATGGCGG
>ERZ779861.1763-NODE-1763-length-22926-cov-3.644003_pt1 | contig 22926 bp, 18 predicted proteins | sample MGYA00511558_ERZ779861 | MGnify/ENA primary metagenome ERZ779861 (study PRJEB29588, sample SAMEA2163432) | human gut metagenome | biome: human gut; feature: human-associated habitat; material: faeces | place: Denmark | collected 2008/2010 ...
AGAACGGCTGATGGCAGACGGTGTTGAAGTGGCAGATGGAAAAGTAGATTTGACCCGTTATGGAATCAAGTAAAATTCCGATATATAAAACAGAGTCATGGATGATAATATGAGATAAAAGGATTTATCGATGACAAAGTGAGGAATTTACATGAAAACAACTGGGAAAAGTTTCCAAATGACGAGCGGGAGCGTACAGGGCGTACAGGAGAGAGAACAGGATATATGGAAAAAAGTGTGCGAACAATTGACGGACATAACTTCTGGTATGTCAGAGGAAGAAAAACAAGACTATGAGAAAAAGATTCGGGCAAAATTGCAACGAGGTGCGAACTTATCTGTAGAGGAGTTAAATTATCTGAGAATTCACAATCCCGAATTATATCGAAGTGCAATGCGTGTGAAAACAGCAAAACAACAACTGAAAGAGCAGTTAAGACACTGTAAATCGAAGCAGGAAGCAAATACTCTCATTGTCCGGGCAATTTCCAGAATCAGTGACAAAGACCCTGACAAAACATATCTGACAGCGGGATTGCGGAAAGTCGCAGAAGAATTCAAGAAAAGCTTTCGGTACGCCAGACTGCCGGAAACCAACGACCAGAAAAAAGATAAAAAAGCACATGGTAAGAAAAAACAGGATAAGAAATCTTTTGACAGGTTTGATTCCTTATTACAAATGCTGACACCGGAGCCTCTGTTGAGTGAAAGCCTTCAAAACTTTATAGGGGTACAAAATTAACTCCCTTTCACCTTGCCTCGTCCTCAGTTTTAGTGGTATAATCTGTTTATGAAAATAATTGATAAAAAATATCAAAAGGGGGCTTTTATAATGGAAAAACAGATATTTACAAACGAGGTTATTTTATCTTGGCTTCAATATTATGCAAAGAATACAACAATTGATTTGGAACATGTGAAAATTATTGATATTACAAAGAAAAACAAGAATGTAATTCCTACAGTTGAATCCCACAAAACGACAATGGTATTTACCAATGCAGGAATTGACGATATTTTTTACCGCTTGTGGAATGCCGGGCTTGGTGAGTGTGAGGTTTGGTACAATGACGGTTCAGAACCGGACGGACCGATTTTGAACAGTCAGGTAAAGGATATGATTAACCGTGGAATCAATGCTTCTGCCGGAATGCTGATTGTCAATCCAAATGCGAGAAACACGGCAAAAATCGGCATTGGCAATGAATTTTTCAAAAAGGGCTCTATTCAGTATGTGGGAAGTGAGATTCGTGCTGTTATTTTAAATAAAATGATGGTGGATACGCAGGACGATGTCTGTGTTATCGGAGGAGAGAGTATTGCCATTGAGACCGCTCTTTTGGCTCCGGAAGGAACGGTTATTGCTGTTGAATATAGTGCTACAGACCGTGATACAATGGAGGAAAATGTAGACCATTTTGGGTTGCAGAATGTAAAAATTATTGACCACGTGGATGAAGAAACAATGCGTGACTGTCCGGTTCCTTCGACGGTATTCATGGTAGCCAGCGCAAGTATGAATCAGGAACTTGAGTATTTTGTTAAGAAGAATCCAAATGTTCATGTTGTCATTTATACGTTGGATTTTCAGGTGGCAGCAGGAGCTGGTGAGATGCTTTCGAAATTGGGAATTCAGGATGTGGAGACAATTCAGATTGCGGTTTCCAGATTGTCTGCAAATCATTCCTTTAAACAGCAGCCGGCTCCTTGGATAATTACGGGTAGAGGAGAATAAGTTCTATGATATTACAAGAAGGAAAAAAGAAAAACAGCTACATTATTGAGGGGCTTTTCCTTCCGCTTCAAACGGAGAAAAGATTGGAAGCACTTGGCATGACGAAGGGAACTCCGGTGGAAGTTTTAAACCGGAAGCGAAGTGGAACGATGATTGTGCGTGTGCGAGGAACGCGTTTTGCATTAGGCAGGGGGATAACCGGGAAAATTGAAGTCGCGGAGGATAAAAAACAATGAGTGAAAATTTGGTGGTTGGTTTTATTGGCAATCCAAATTGTGGAAAAACAACGTTGTTTAACGCTTTTACCGGTGCCAATTTAAAGGTGGCAAACTGGCCTGGTGTAACGGTTGAGAAAGTAGAGGGTGCGCTAAAATACCATAATAATACATATCGGCTTGTAGATTTGCCGGGAACATACAGTCTTACTTCTTATACGATGGAGGAACAAGTGAGCAGACAGTATATTCTAAGTGATGAGGTTGACGTTATTGTGGATGTGGCAGATGCATCTTCACTGGAACGAAATTTGTATTTGACGCTGCAGCTTTTAGAGCTTGGAAAGCCGGTTGTGTTAGCGTTAAATATGATGGATATTGTGGAAAAGCGTGGAATGGAAATTGATTTGCATCGTCTGCCGGAGATGCTTGGAATTCCGGTTATTCCTGTGTCTGCCAGAAAACGTACCGGACTTGAAATTCTGATGCATGCTGTGTCGCATCACAAGGATGCGGTTATGCCGGATAAACTCGTTCATCATCATACAATGCCATCACATCACAAACATGACCATCATGCCGATCATGCCATGGTATATAGTGATGAAATTGAAGATAAGATTGATAGTATTTCGGATGCTTTGCAGAAACGGTATCCCGAAATGATTCATGTACGATGGTGTGCAATTAAACTCTTAGAAGGAGATAAAGAAATTTCTGAAAAATATCCGGTTGATTTGCCACAAGTGCTTGACCGCAGTTATGAATCAGAAATTATTAACCAGAAATATGAATTCATTGAAGAAATTGTTCAGGAAGTGTTGGTAAACAAAGAGGAGAAGGCGCAGTCAACGGATAAAGCTGACCGTATTTTGACTCATCCGATTTTCGGAATTCCGATTTTTTTAGGGATTATGGCACTTGTATTTCTGCTGACCTTTACGGTGGGAGATTTTATATCCGGGTACTTTGAATTGGCAGTAGAATGGTTAAGTGGATTTATTTCAAACGCATTGGCAGCATGGCAGGTTAATCCGGCGGTTACATCGCTTTTGGTAGATGGAATTATAGCTGGTGTAGGTGGTATATTGACATTTTTGCCTAATATTTTTATTTTGTTTTTGGCACTTGCTTTTTTGGAAGATAGCGGATACATGGCAAGAGTGGCTTATGTTATGGACGGCATTATGGGGCGGATTGGGTTATCCGGCCGTGCCTTTATTCCGATGATTCTCGGATTTGGGTGTTCGGTGCCGGCAGTCATGGCGTCAAGGGCATTAGAAGATAACAAGGATCGTATGAAAACAATGTTAGTCACGCCTTTTATGTCATGCAGCGCAAGGCTTCCAATTTACATTTTGTTTTCGCAGATGTTTTTTGGGGAAAATGCAATGATAGCAGCTTACTCAATGTATGTCATTGGGTTAGTTGTTGCTGTTTTTGTTGCTTTTATTCTTCATATTGTAGATAAAAAAGAAGCAAATGGAATGCTTATTATTGAATTGCCGGAGTATAAAGCACCAAGTGCCCGTACGATTTGGATTTATGTTTGGGAGAAAGTAAAAGATTATTTGACGAAGGCCGGAACCGTAATTTTCCTTGCTTCTATTGCTATGTGGCTTCTTTTAAATTTTGGAATACATGGTTACACAAATGAGATGTCGGAAAGTTTTGGAGCAGCAATCGGACATTTTATCGTGCCTGTGTTAAAACCGATTGGTCTTGGTTACTGGCAGATAGCCGTGGCCTTGATTGCCGGAATATCGGCAAAGGAAGTTGTTGTATCAAGTTGTGCTGTTTTGTTTGGAATAGCAAATGTAAATTCGGCAGCCGGTATGGGAGCGCTGCATCAGGCACTTGGTGCAGCCGGATTTGGTATGGTAAATGCCTATTGTCTTATGATTTTTTGCCTGCTGTATATCCCTTGTTTTGCTACGCTGGCAACGATTCGTAAGGAAAGCGGAAGTATTAAATTTATGTTTTTAGCAGCTGGATTTCAGCTGGTTATGGCATGGCTTGCATCATTTGTGGTATTTCAGATTTTTTAGTACATTTTTAGATAAAGTTTCCTTTACACTTGGTAGTAAACGTCGTATAATTTGAGTGTAAAATATAGCGTTTTCCTTATAAGGAAAATTTATATGCTATCAAGGAGGATTTATATGCAGAAGAAGCAGGCAAAAGTTTTTGCAGGATTGTTAAGTATGTCCTTAGCTGTTTCCCTTATGACACCGTTGCAAGGTGTTTCCGGTCAAGCAGCAAGAAGAAAAATTGCACTGTCCAAAAAGAGTGTTACGATGACAGTGGGACAGAAGAAGACAATTCGTATCAAAAACGCAAAAGGAAAGCGTATCAAATGGAGTATTAAGAAAAAAAGCATTGCAAGTTACAAAAAGAGCGGTAAGTATGCTGTAAAACTGACCGCAAAGAAAAAGGGAACAACGACCCTTACCTGCAAGGTGAAAAATGGCAAGTGGAAGAGTTACAGGTGTAAAGTTAAAGTCAAAAAGGCTACACTTGTCCGTACGCCGGTGGCAACAAATGATGTCGTAAAAACAACGGAAAAACCGAGTTCTACTGCGGTAGTTACGATGCCTTCTGTTCCTACACAAACTCCGACGGATGGACAGGATAAACCGCAGGAGCCAGAAAAAACACCGACGGCGACCCCGACAGCAACACCAACGGCAAAGCCAACGGCGACCCCGACAGCAACACCAACGGTAACACCGACGGCAAAGCCAACAGCAACACCAACGGCAAAGCCAACAGCAACACCAACAGCAACACCGGCAGGGGAATTTGCAGAAAAAACGTATTTGTTTACCGGTTTTGAAGACGGAACGGATGGATTTACCGGACGTGGAGCAGCAAAAGTAGCAGTGGCTTCCGGCGGAAGAAGTGGAAATTGTCTTTCTGTAACCGGACGTACGAGCACATGGAACGGAGCTGAATTGAATGTAACGGATTCGATTGTGAAGGGTGCAACGTATTCGATTTCGGTATGGGTTAAACAGACAACCAGTTCAGATCAAACTATTAAGTTATCAGCGAACCTTACGGTTTCCGGTCAGGATAGTTATCCGGCAATCAAGGAAGAAACAACATTGAAATCCGGTGTTTGGACTAAAATTGAGGGTACTTATGAGGTTCCGGAGTCATTTTCTAAATTAACATTTTATGTCGAGGGCCCATCCGGTAATTTTGATTTTCTTGTGGATGATCTTACCATTACACAGACAACGGCGGGAAAAGAACCATTTAATCCGGAAGGACTTACGAGTATCAAGGATACTTACAGTGGAATTTTTGAACGTGTAGGAAATGTATTAAGCTATAATACATCATGGAATAATGGTTATCAGATGCAGAGCGATGATACGATGAAGTTTGTGAAACATCATTTTAACAGTTACACATTGGAAAATGAGTTAAAGCCTGCACAGATTTTGTCTGACTGGAGTGGTACGATTTCTGTGAGCGAAGCGAAAAAACTTGGTTATGTGATTCCGGATGGTTACACCGAATCGACGGTTGGCAAGTTGAATTTTGACAGTGTGGACAAAATTCTTGAGATTGCCAATCAGTATGGACTTCAGATGCGTGGACATGTGATGCAGTGGCATCAGCAGACATCAACGCGTTTCTTCAAGGAAGGATATAGCAGCAGTGGCGCTAATGTCTCGAAAGAAGTGATGGACAAACGACTTGAATTTTATATCCGTTCTGTAATGAAACATGTCATGGATAAGGAAAAGAGTTTGACCGGTAAGGCAGGCTCCCTTGTTTATTGCTGGGACATTACGAATGAGTATACACACCGTACCAATGATCCGGCAGCTACAAGTTGGATGGACGTTTATGGTGACATGGGCTTGAAACCAACCTATGTGAAAAAGGCTTACGAAGTAGCTTATGATGAGTTGAAACAGTACGGTCTGCAGAAAGATATTACGTTGTTCTATAATGATTACAATGAATATGATGTTGCGGATGAAATTGTAGAACTCATCAATTACATTAATGAAGGAGAAGAAGCAAAAATTTGCGGTGGAATCGGTATGCAGAGCCATATTACTGTGAATTATCCGTCTCTTGAAAAATATGGAACAGCAGTGGATAAGTTTTTGGCAACCGGACTTCAGGTTCAGGTTACAGAATTGGATATCGGAATCGAAGATGGACAGACAGAAGAGGATCTGGCAAATCATTATTCCGATATTATGAAACTGCTTATTTCCAAACAGGAAAATCGTGATAAATCCGTAAATGCCCGCGGAATCACAGGTGTTACGGTATGGGGACTCTATGATGCGATTTCATGGAGAAAACCTACTTCATGTCTGTTATTTGGAGAAAGTTTAGAAGATCCAAAACCAGCTTTTTATTCTTTCTTAGAGGCTGCGACAAAATAATAGCAATTACGACAGTTTTATAACCGCTTTGACAGTGATTATGGAAAGTGCAGTTTGAATATGATAGAATAAATCCAATTTATGAAATTGCGAAAGGAGATTTATACATATGAAATATTCAATTGAAGGAGCACCGTTGCCGGTAGTTATTTGTGATTTGGAGGCAGGCGAGTCCATGATTACGGAAAAAGGAGCTATGTCTTGGATGACGCCAAACATGAAGATGGAGACATCCGGCGGCGGAATGGGAAAAATGATTGGTCGTATGTTCAGCGGGGAAAATATGTTCCAGAACCGTTATACAGCAGAAGGCGGAGCCGGACAGATTGCTTATGCTTCCAGTTTTCCGGGTTCGATTTTGGCATTTGAAATTGGAAATGGAAATGAGATAATTGCACAGAAGAGCGCATTTCTTGCTTCTACGGATGGAGTGACATTATCGGTTGCGTTCCAGAAAAAATTAGGTGGCGGTCTGTTTGGTGGCGAAGGTTTTATTATGCAGAGACTTTCCGGCAACGGTACGGCTTTTGTAGAAATTGATGGCTATGTAAAGGAATATGAGCTGGCAGCAGGGCAGCAGATGATTATTGATACCGGCTACTTAGCTGCGATGGATGCAAGCTGTACGATGGATATTACAACCGTTAAGGGACTGAAAAATAAGGTGCTTGGTGGAGAAGGATTCTTTAACACCGTAGTGACCGGTCCCGGTAAGATTTATCTGCAGTCGATGCCGATTAACCAGATGGCAGGTGTTCTGCAACCATTTTTATCAACAAACAAATAATCTTTTACAAAGGGTGAATCTCTTGCTATAATAGACATGAAAATGTGTTAAAGGAGATGATTCCAATGGTAAGAACTGTGTTAAAAATTGACGGTATGATGTGTGGCATGTGCGAATCGCATATGAATGATTTGATTCGCAACCATTGTAAGGTGAAGAAAGTTTCTTCCTCTGCAAAAAAAGGAGAAACTGTTGTAATCAGCGAGGAATCGTTAGATATTCCTATGCTGGAAAAGGAAATTAAAGAAATTGGTTATGAATTAGTTTCCCATACAAGTGAGCCTTATGAGAAAAAAGGATTGTTCCGTCGATAAGAATTACTCGATTTTGTCTCCGATTACGGTATGCAGTGTGTGTTCCGTAATCGGAGTTTTTTTATTGGTAAAAGACCGGTAATCTGAAGGAGAAAATCCGGTCTGTCGTTTGAATAATTTGGAAAAAGTAAATGAGTCATTGTAGCCAACGCAGTAAGCGATGTGTTGAATGGAAAGTTCATTTTCTTCTAACAACTGTTTGGCCTGATTTATGCGATACTGCGCTAAATATTCCTGCGGGGTATAACCGGTGGCATGCTTAAATAACCGCGTAAGATACGAACGGTTTAGTCCACAGTAATCGGCGATATCCTGAATACGAATCGGGTCAGAATACTTTTGCCGGATAAATTGAATGGTTGTTTGAATGTAAGTTAAAGAGTCAGTTCGCTTTTTTTGTGGCTTATTTTTGAGGTTCGCTGCATGAATCATGTGCTGAAATAATTCGTATACTTTTCCGATGCAAGCGTACTCATCTCCGTAATTTGTTAAGATGTGTCTTATACAGTCTTCCGCTTTTTTGGCTTCCTGATGCAGAGAGAGAATGGGAGATTTGTCCGATAATCCACAATTATTCAGCATTTCTTTGATTTTAAATCCGTCAAATTGAATCCAGATGTAGTTCCATGGATGGTTTTCGTCTGCTTCATAGTAAGATGCAGTATGAGCCGGTATAACGAAGATATCGTGTTCTTTAATTGCAAATTCGTGATTGTTAATGCGCAAAATTCCTTCACCGCTTACGACATAATGCAGAATATATAATTTGCGGATAATTGGACCATATCCGTAAGATGGGTCACATTTTTGACATCCGACCTCATACAGATTGACATCATCGTAGGATGAATAATTTACCAGATATACTTCGTCAAATGTTTTTGCAGCCATGAATAGTCCCCCTTTTGCTTGATTTTACCATGTTACTCCTTCTTGTGTCAAAGAAAATTGGTAACATTTTTCCAAAACAAGGTCACGAAATGACATGGCGATAACGGGGGGATTGTTGTACGCTTAAGTTACTAAAAATGATAAGGGGGACCGAGAAATGCAATTTAAAGAGTGTTATCAAAATCCGTTTATTGAGGAGCGTGCCGATCCATACATTACATTAGGACCCGATGGATATTATTATTTCACCGCTTCTTATCCAATGAAAAGTGCAGACGACAAGGATGGATATGACCGTGTGATTTTGCGGCGGGCAAAAGATATTTCAGAACTTGCATCAGCAGAAGAAATTACCATCTGGAAAGTGGCAGATACAACATTAACACATCGTTTTATCTGGGCGCCGGAACTGCATTATATCGCAGGACGCTGGTATGTGTTTTATGCCGGAAGTGAGGACAAGGAAAATAACTGGGCATTTGACTGTCACGTTCTTGTCTGCGACAGCGATGATCCATATACCGGAACTTGGAGTGAAAAGGGAAAATTCCAAAAGCGGGAGGACGATGATTTTTCTTTCACCGGCTTTTCCTTGGATATGACTTATTTTGAAGATGGTGAACGCTCTTATGTGATTTGGGCGCAGCATAGTCCGGAGAAAATTTCCTGCCTGTATTTGGGAGAGGTTAATCGCGAGGAGCCGTGGAAATTAATTTCGCTTCCGATGCTTTTAACCGAGCCGGAGTATGACTGGGAAAAAGTCCGCTATGCCGTAAATGAAGGACCTGCGGTTGTCAAACATGATGGCAGAATAATGGTTTTCTTTTCAGCGTCCGGTACTGGTCCGGAGTATTGTGTAGGAGTAATTTCTGCCAAAGAGGGAAGTGATTTGCTAAAGCGGGATTCATGGACTAAGCAGAACACACCGGTGCTTACATCCGAAGATTTACATGAGGAATTTGGACCCGGGCACAATTCATTTACAAAAGATAAGGATGGAAATGATATTTTCGTATATCATGCCAGAAGTCTGGAATGTTTTGAGGGAAGATGCGGATATTCGGAAAATGACCCTCTGCATGACCCATGCCGGCATGCAAGAGTGAGAAGAATAGTGTGGGAATAAAAAAATGAAGTTCATTCGTATCGAGACAAGATAATGCTTCGCATTATAGTCTCTCACGAACGAACTTCATTTTTGTTTGATATTATGGGGTGAGGTTTTCTCTTTCTAAGTTAAGTTCAAGTTCTTTGATTTGCTTAGTTTTCTGGGCAAGTTCTTTGTCTTTTTGAATTAATTGTTCCTTGTTTTCAACTATCGTTTCATCCTTTTCCGCCAGCAGTGCTTCAAGGTCTTCTATTCTTGCTTCTAATTTACGGATTCGACCGCGGTTGGTATCGTTAATGACAGCAGCTACGTCTTCGTTTGCTAATTCTTCAATGAACATATACATCAGCTCCTTTCGTTCCGACATCATCATTATAGCACTTTCATACACAGGTTGTAAAGCGGGATTTTCCAGAAGGAACTGTGTCATTTCAGAGGGGGTGCGGATGCTAAAGAAGGTGAGCCAACGTTCCAGTTCGCCGGCTGACTTTCTTCCATAAAAATAATAGAGTATACAGGCATAATGGATGTATAATCATAGTTACTTTTCAATTCGTTTTCTGGGATAGAATATTGACGTTTAATAAGGTCAGCAGAATAAAATACAGAGCGTTCCGGTGGCATAAATAACCCTTTTCGTTGAATTTCAACATGTCCGAAACTTTGATTTTTAAACCGGACGACTAAATCTAAAATGCCTCGTTTACTGTAGATACTATTTGCTGTTGTTTCGCCACTTAACGAATGGAGTACCGTAACCTCTTGTCCAATGATGGATGAAATTAGAGAAGAAAGATGGTCAGGATATTTGTTTTTGCCATAGGCATTTCCTCCTTATAAGAACATTTCGTAAGGTGCAATAAAACACTTTGATTCTTACGATATGAAGCAAGTATATCAAAATAAAATACAAAAAATAAGTGTCGTCTGTCCGATATATGGGGGTCTCAAAATCCTAAACGACAAAAATTAAAAATCCTGCACCCATTTTCCCTTCCAAATCGTGTATTATATAGAAAGTAATTATTTTCTACCATGCATGCAAAAGAAATTGTAGTAAAGGAGTATCAGGCAATGATAAATAAATATGCCGGGATAGAGTATGAGGACGTCGTGCGGCAGTATGCAGATGACATAACCAGACTATGTGTTGTCTGGACGCAGAATGAGGAAGCGGCAAAGGACTGCTTTCAAAATACGTTTCTGAAACTCTACCAGACCGAACAAACCTTTCGAGAGGAAGAACATATAAAAGCGTGGCTATATACAGTTGCGCGAAATGAATGCAGAGATTACCACAGGCAGTTCTGGAATCGAAAAGTGGATATTGGATATGTGCCACAGGAGAACCAAAAGGCTGGCTCTTTGCAAATAGAAGATGAAGAAACAGAGCAGCTTGTTGTGGCTCTGCGAAAATTACCTTTTCGATACCGTGAAGTAATTGTGCTTTATTATTATGAAGAATATGGCACGGGTGAAATTGCAAAAATGCTGCATACAAGTGTGAATACGGTGAAATCAAGACTTCGCAGAGGCAGAGAAAAACTCGCTGCTATCATGAAAAATTAACAGGGATTAAACAGGAGGCATAATGATGGATATTAAAAAAATAGATAAGATTAAAGCCCCGGAAGACTGGGTGGAAGAGGCACTGAATCCGGAAAAGATACAGGGTATTTCCCATAGGAGAAATTCAATGAAAAAACTTCGGACAGCGGCTGCGGCGGTAGTGATTTTCCTTTTGTGCGGAACTTTTGTAACTGTGGCGGCAACGAAATCCAATGTGTTTCAATTGCTTTTGGAAAATATGTTTGGCAAGGAAAATGTCACCGAGGTGGAGTTAAATCCAGAACCAACGAAACAGGTGGCAGACGTTAAGGCGGAAAAAGATGGCACGATACAATTACAGGAAAACATGATGGTGGTCGGAGAGAAAGAAAGTTTTATCAGTGAATATCATTTTGAGGGAGATGAGGAAAAAGTAGACCATGTGTACACAGTAGTTTCCAATGGATTAAAGAAAATGACACCGGTTGCTTTTGAAAGTGTACTTGACGGGGAAAAATGCGGTTTTCAATATGTGGCAAGCGGCAACGAAATTTATGCCTTTAATTACACGGGAGGAATTACCGAGATTTTCTCTTATTATAAAAACGGCATAATTTACGGTGTAAGAGAAGAAAAAAATGCGACAAAAGGTTATTTGGTGGAAATCAATCTGGCAGAGAAAACGGTGAAAAAAATATCCGGCGGTAACATGATATGCAATTTTGTTATGTCACCGGAAGGTAGTAAAATTTTGTGCAATCACAGGGGAGACGGCTACTGGTCAGTCTTTGATATTGCTTCGCAGACGGAGAAAAAAATAAGTCAGAAACTCGTGAATGGATATGCCAGAACAACAGAAATTGAGTTTTTGGATGAAAACCGAATTTTAACCTACGGTGAGTCAATTTTTAAAAACAGTACAGAAGAGGATTCTACATGCGTAGTAAATTTACAGACCATGAGAATTGAGAAGAAATATTCAGGTGTCGGCCTTGTTAATATGAAATGGTCTTACCGTTACCACCACAAAAAGAAATCACTGGAATTTTATGAAATTACCGGAAATCAGTCATTTACCATTCCGGATGTTAAGGATAGTGGCGATGTAATTGATGTAAGTGGTGATTATGTATTATTTGGAAATCTGGAGGAGAAAAAACAGGCGGTTTATCTCATTCAACTCACAAATCATACGTGGAAGAAGATGAATATTCCGAGGAAATTAAGAAATGATATGGAAATTCATCTGGTGAAAACGCAGAAGAAAATTTTGATAACAAATAAAAAGAGGGCGTATTTGGTGGATGTGAGTGCGCTGTAAATAGATACGGTCAGAGGCATAAAAATAAAAACACATTGCAATGGGAAGCAGTGTGTTTTTATTTTGGAAGTGTTTCTTTGCTTCTTGTGTAGGGCTTTTTCTCATCGGTAAGTTCCGCCAGGTAATCCATGCTTGTATTGTAATAGACAGCAAGTCGCTTTAGTACTTCAATCGGCATGCTCCGGCTGTCTGTCTCATAATGTGAATATGTACGCTGGCTAATGTGTAAGTAGTCTGCAATGTCTGTTTGTTTTAAATCGTTGTCTTCTCGCAGATCACGAATACGCTGCATTTTCATGTAAAAAACCTCCTAGGATTAAGGGTGATTTTAAACGGATGAAATCCGAGCAAAATTTAATAATATTATAAATTGAACGTAGTGTATATGATAATACTAGAACAAAATGGACTATTGAATCATAGAACAATATGTGCTATGATGTAGGCATGAATTAACAAAAATTGGAGGGAACATTATGAAAAAATTGGTTTTATCAACAGCATTACTCGTGCTTGGAGTGGCAACACTGGCAACACCTGCGAAAGCAGCAAAGAAGGCAACGAAATTTTCTTTGACACCATCAACAACAGCTGTTACACGAAAAAGTGTAAGGGTTTCTGTCGTGGTAAAAAAGAAAGCGAAGATAAAAGAAATTCGCTATCGTGCCGGAAAAGTTACAAAGAAAGCAAACAAATATTGGAAGCGTGCAAAGTCAATCACGAAAAAGAAAACTTTTAGTGCACCGTACAATGGCTGGTATTCGGTTCGGTTGAAAAACAAAGCCGGAAAGTATACTGTCCGCAATATTCAGGTTCAGTGCATTGACAAAACGGCACCATCGGTAAAAACAGACTACTCGGTTGCAAACAAAGTGGGCACTGTTTCTGTGTCTGCATGGGATAATAATGGAATTTCCTATATCGGTTATCAGAAGGGCTGGCTGAAATCAAAGAAAAAAGCCGATTATACGGCAATGCAAAACAATCAGAAGTCATTTCAGGTGACAACACCGGGATATTATACTGTCTGTGTTAAAGACGGTGTGGGAAACACTTATTTGGCTTACCAGTATGTGGAACTCTGGAAGGATCTGTGGAGTGTGAAGCCGTTTGATAGTGAGAGCGCAGAAAACTATGAGGGAGCAATGGAAGACCGTTGGGGAAATTCGGTTACGAATCCTATTAGGGTTGCTGCACGAGAGAAAGGAGATAGATACATTGAATATTCTTTAGACGGGAAATACACTAGGTTGTCTGGAGAGATTATTCGTTCTGAAGGAATTGATGATAGCGAAAATACATGGATACAGATTATTGCAGATGGTGTTTTGATTTATCAGTCGCCAAAAATGAATTACAAGACAAAACCAGTTTCATTTGATATAGCAATTAATCGCGCTAAATATGTGAAAATTGTGGCATATTCAGATGAGTATGGACAGGGAAACATGCTGATTACCAACGCAAAACTTTATAACTAGGTGAAAAAAACATGCAGAAGATATTGGGAAAAACGATTATATATCCAACGATATTTTTTACTGGGATTTTGCTAATAATTGCGTTGAATACTGTTTCCCAAGCAGAAAAAGTACTGCCTCATTTTATGCAGTTGCCTCTTGTATGGGTATTGCCGGGAGTAGTTTTGTTTATTCTTGCTTTTATGGCGATTTATTGCAAGTGGAAGAGGTTAAAATGCTTTCATTGCATTGCTTTATTAATATTTTTGGGAATAGTTGCAATGCAATTATTAGTAATACATATTGCGAAGATATATCCAATTACAGATTGTTTTACTACTATGGATGAAGCAATGGCAATGGTGGAGAAACAAAATGGAGTGTTAGATAATACAACGGAGTATTTTTCTTCATATACCAACAACTATCTATTTACAATTGTTATGTATTACATATTCAAAATGGCTAAGATAATTGGTGTTGATTATTATAATATGGCTGTTTTTGTAAATATGATTTTGCTGGATGTTGGGATCTATTTGAGCTTTTGCATCATGCGAAAATTGTGGGGAAGCAGACGTGCTGTGGCAGGTTTATTGTTAATTGCTTTATGCCCGACTAACTATGTTTTTTTACATTATGTATATACAAATACATTTAGTGTGCCGGTTGTAATGGGGATTCTGTATTGTGGAATCAGCATAGACAAAGAGAAGAAAAGCATACGTAAATTTATATGGGCAGTTTTGTTTTGCGTGCTGAGTGTATATGGTACTTATTTAAGACCGACTACCGTGTTTTGTACAATCGGAGTTGTACTTTATTTTTTTAGAATAAAGACGCTGAGAGAAAAATGGGAAAAAATTTTGTTGTTATGTATCATAACAAGTTTTTGGATGCTGGTATTAGGTAAGATTATTGATCATCATTTGCAGAACCCCAATAATACACAAGGGTTTCCCGTGACGCATTGGATTATGGTTGGTTTAAATGGAACCGGTGAAATAACAGGAAAAGATGTAAAACTAACAAGAAAAAAGGATGGTAAAACCGAAAAAATCAAATTTAATATGCAGGAAATAGAAAAGCGTATTAAGAAACTTGGTGTAACCGGAATGGCCAAATTATATGTAAGCAAAATGGGAAAAGAGTGGGCTGTGGGGACAGATGATTATCAGGTATTACAATCAAGTGACAGATATTATTCAGAAGGATATGAGTGGATTTACGGCAACAAAAGAGGTATGGCAGTTATATATTCACAAATATACAGATGTGTCTGTTTGATTGGAATCATGATTATGTTAATGCAGCTACGAAAGAAAAAACGCACTGATTTTCGATTTGTACTAGTAACAGCCTTTCTTGCCATGATTGTATTTGGACTTTTGTGGGAAACAAATAAGAAGCATACTATATGCTACACATGGATGTTGATTATTATGGCAGAGTCTGGTTTTTATCGTCTTTGGCTGGCGAATCAATATATTCTGAAGAAAAAACAAGGGTATATTTTACTGAAACAATGGATAGGAATAGGGGTACTGACACTAGTTCTTATTCTTTGCGGAATTTTATTCCGCTACAGTACGATATCACGAGAGAAAAGATTGTTTTATAAAGAAGAAAATAATATGCCCTATATACAAGATGTTGCTAAAAATAAAAGAATATTGAACAATGTTTTTTATGCTCAGCGTAAATTTAACTGTATTAAGGTACATGCTGTTCCCATAAAGGGAGCAAATCAAAATACTGAATATGAAATAACATTGCTTGATAAAAAACAAACTGTTTTGGAAAGCAAGGTGATAAATGCAAAAATAGTGAGAAAGTCTTCATGGGTGCCACTTCTGGAAGGAAAAATACTTTCTAAAGGGGAATATTATGTTCGTTTGTCAGGACATGGATTACAGGATACAATTAAATTTCCTTATTTTTGTGGGAAAGTATTTAAACCATATGAAGAGAGTGCTTTGTTGGAGGGCGGTGATAGCATGGCATCCCTATCACTTAGAGTATCATATAAATATTAAATTTTTTGAAAGGATGATTAGAGATGAGAGGAAAGAGTAAAAAAATAGTAATTATGATTTTAATGATAACGTTATTTTTTGCACAGTCAAATGGAGATGTTTACTGTAAAGCAAAAAACATAAAAGTAAGCAATCCTAAAGTTACGAATAAAAAAATCACATGGGATTGCGTTTACTTTGGTAACTACTATCAGAACAGCACAAAAAAGAAACAGAAAATTAAATGGCGTGTATTGAATGTTAAAAATCAGACGGCTTTGCTTGTGTCGGACAAAGTATTAGATTATGGTGCCCAGTGTGGAGATGAGGATTATTGGAAAGGTTATTCTCTTTCTATAGACAAATATCAGGAGCAATCCAATCATTGGAAACAGGGGTTGTTGAGAAAATGGTTGAATAATTTTTTTTATAAAAAAGCATTTAACAGTGCGGAACGTAAACAAATAAAAAAACGAAAAGTTGATATTTCGATGGCGGGGGCAAAGGAAAAGCCTAAATATTTATCCGACAATGTCTCATTATTAGGTTTTTCTGATTTGAAAAAATCTTATGGTTTGAAGGAAAAGAAGAGTAGAAAAGCTTATATGACTAAGTATGCACAAAAAAGAAGACAAAAGACAGAGTCTATTATTGAAGGGGAAAAGGTATCTAAGGAAAGCATAAAAAATGCAGTGGATTATTGGACATATAATAATTGTATGGAGGGTACAGGCGGTGTTATGAGTGATGGATATATTTCACAGCTTGGCTTGGATGCTAATTATCCATATGGTATGCGTCCAGTGATAAAGGTTAAATTAAACAAGTCCCTCATTAAAAAGGCAGGGAAAGTAAGTGTGAATATTTAAATTAAGGGGGAGTCCTATGAACCGATTAAAAAAGACAGCAGCGCTCATATTGATATTCACCATGGCGGCCGCTATGGTGCCACAGTCAGCAGAGGCAGCAAAAAAGAAAGTTAAATTAGACAAAAAAACAGTGACAGTTACCGTGGGCAAGACCGTGAAATTAAAGTTGAAGAACAACAAAAAGACAGTAAAGTGGACGGTTATTTCCGGCAAGAAGAATGTGTCACTTAGCAAGAAAGGCAAAGCCGGTGTAACCATCAAAGGCAAGAAGTCTGGCAAGGCGAAAGTTCAGGCTAAGATCGGCAAGAAAAAGTATGTCTGCAAGGTGACGGTGAAAAACCCGAAAAAGACTCAGAATTCTACTGCAAAAAGTACAGCTGCGCCAGGCAGTAACACGGGAACAGCGGCAGGAAAGCCATCGCCCACAGCGTCTACGGAGGAGCCGGCAAAAGGACCAAGTGATGCAAGGAACCTGAAGGAGATAATTGCCAAACAGCGAAAAGTGGGAGCAACTGTATCAGAAGATTTGCAGAGTGATGAGTATGTCTGGGATGGAGAATATTTGGAGGCAATATACTGGAGTGACAGTAAATTGACTGGGACAATGGATATTAGTTGCTTTGACCACTTGGAACATGTGGAATGTCAAGAAAATCAGTTAAGTGAATTGGATGTGACGAAATGCCCGAGTTTGCATACATTGTATTGTGGTGATAACCAGTTAAGTGAATTGGATGTGACGAAATGCCCGAGTTTGTGGGATTTGGGTTGCAGTAATAACCAGTTAAGTGAATTGGATGTGACGCAGTGTCCGAGTTTGGGGTATTTGTATTGTGGTGATAACCAGTTAAGTGGATTGGATGTGACAAAATGCCCGAGTTTGTGGGGAGTGGAATGCAGTAATAACCAGTTAAGTAAATTGGATATGACGCCGCAGTGTGCGAGTTTGAGGTATTTGATTTGTAGTGATAACCAGTTAAGTGAATTGTATATGACGAAGTGTCCGATTTTGACGCATTTGGATTGCAGTAATAACCAGATAAGCAAATTAGATGTGGCGAAATGTCCGAGTTTGGAGGATTTGGAATGCAGTAATAACCAGTTAAGTGAATTGGATGTGACGAAATGTCCAAGTTTGGAGTGGTTGTATTGTGGTAGCAATCAACTAAGTGAATTGGATGTGACAAAATGTCTGAGTTTGTGGAAATTGGATTGTAGTAATAACCAGCTAAGCGAATTGGACGTGACAAAATGTCCGAGTTTGGGGATTTTGGAATGCAGTAATAACCGGTTAAGTGAATTGGATGTGACGAAATGTCCGAGTTTGGGTGGATTGTATTGCAATGATAACAAACTAGGCAACTTGGATGTAAGCAAGTGTCCGGGTTTGGAGGAATTGTATTGTGGTGGCAATCAGCTAAGCAAATTGGATGTGACGAAATGTCCGAGTTTGACGTGGGTGCGTTGTGGTAGCAATCAGCTAAGTGAATTGGATGTGACGAAATGTCCAAGCTTGGAGAGGTTGTATTGTGGTAGCAATCAGCTAAGTAAATTGGATGTGACGAAATGTCCGAATTTGTGGGATTTTGATTGCAGTAATAACCAGCTAAGTGAATTGGATGTAACGCAGTGTCCGGGTTTGACGCACTTGTATTGTGGTAGCAATCAGCTAAGCGAATTGGATGTGACGAAATGTCCGAATTTGTGGGATCTTGATTGCAGTAATAACCAGCTAAGCAAATTGGATCTAACTAATTGTACCAAGTTAACGGAGTTGTCTTGTGGGGCAAATGTTACGGTAATTGGTTACACAGGGGAAATAAAGAGGATCTAGATTTTGAAGAGGGGTAATTCATATATGATCACTCAAGATTCCGAGTAATCATTACATTCCTAGCTGTAATCATAAGAATATCAGAATGTTTTATGGAAGGGGAAATGTTTTATGAAAGTAGTTTCATTATTGTTGAAAAATCACAGGTGCGGTAGATGTTTAGTTTCTATGCTGACAATAATGGCGTTGGTATTATCATCCGTTGTATTGCCTGTACATACCAAGAAAAGCAGTGCTGCTGAAAGTACATCATCCTATGGATTAAGTAATCCCGCAATTAGCAATGATGTAACAACATGGGATTGCATCTACTTTGGAAACTATTGGCAGAATGATACAAATGGTGATGGAAAAGCTGATCAGAATGACAAAAAACAGCCGATTAAATGGCGGGTATTGTCTGTGAATGGAAGTGATGCCTTTTTACTGGCAGACCAAAACCTGGATGTTAAACCGTATAATGAGGAATATACGGATGTGACATGGGCAACCTGTACCCTTCGCACATGGTTGAATGATACTTTTTTTAATACGGCATTTACATCAGCAGAACAGGCGGTAATAAAGAACACAAAAGTTGTGAACGATGACAATCCATACTATGATACCGAAGGGGGTGTGAACACTACCGATAAAGTGTATCTTTTGTCCATTGCAGAAGCAAGTAATACTGTTTATGGATTTAATGGCAAGTTTAGAACGGAAAGTGAAACAAGAGTGGCGAAGAATACTGCATATGTAGCCGGCGAATCCGACTGTTGGTGGCTACGGTCGCCGGGCGGTAATAGTGATAGTGCATCCTTTGTGGGGTACTATGGCCTTGGCTTTGGCGCTGGGTATGCTGTCAAGGATACTGACGATGACGCTGGGTATTGGGTCGACGACGATACTGATACTGCGAATCGGGTCCGCCCCGCTTTGCATTTAAATCTTTCCTCTTCTGCTCTTTGGAGTTATGCAGGAAAAGTTACGGCAAGTATGGGATATGATGATTCATCCCAGTCGACACCTACACCAAAGCCGTCTGCAACGGAACCGCCGGTAGTATCCGACCGTGATGAATCACTTGGCACGGTTACAAAAGGAGCCGACCTTTCTCTTGGTTCCAACAAATCCGGGAAGTTAAGTGCGGAAGTGAGTGAATTCTTTCCTGCCAACTGGAGTTTAGGCGCATCGGTATTTCCGGTTACGCTGTCTCAGAAAACAAGGTCGGATGGAAGTTATTCTGTGAAGATGGCAATCGGTGTTGGAAAAACCAACATGCTGGATTCCAAAACGGAGTGGAGCAGATACAAGCAGGTCGTGAATGATGCAGAAAAATATGGATCTCTTACCGGATTGTTATATCGGTATGCTCCGGTGAAAAGGTCAACTTTCTCCGTGAGCAAATTTAAGAAAATGCCAAGCTTATCTGCGGTAGGATATATGGAACAGGAATACGATAAGTATGGGAATCTAATTTCTTCCACTGGCAAGATAGCACCGGAACTGGCTTGGAAGGCAAGTACAAATTGGCAGTTCGCGTCACCGATTGGACCGTGGTATGCGTCATTGACAGGCGGTGGGAAAATTGCAGGACAATTGGGACCGAAATATACATTTTCCACAAAGAAATGGACGCTGGATGGAAAACTGAGTTTAAAACCGGAAGTCTCGCTGGAAGGCGGCTATGGAATTAATAAACTTATAACCGCAGGAGTAGGAGGAAAATTGCAGGTTGATGCGCAGTTTCTTCCCAAGTCATCTTGTACAGCAACCGCCTCGGCATATATTCACTTGTACTGTGCATTTTTGGTGGACTGGCAACATGATTTGAAAAGTACAACCTTTAAATTTTGGGGAAATCCAAATAAACTCAATCAGAATAATGACGGCGGGACATGTTCTTTGATTGATGACTCATTTGCAGAAAGAACATCCGCATGGAACCACAAGGCAGCCAGTCAGTCGTTTGAAAAATTTGCACTGAGTGGACAGCCGGACAGTATGACGGAATCCACTTTACAGAGCGGAATTCTCACCAGTTCTTTGCCTGTTATCAAGGAAATCAACGGAACAAAAGTTATGATTTTTCAGGGATATGACAGTGAACGCAGTGAGTTAAACCGTACGGTGCTGCAGTATTCGGTCTGCAAAAACGGTTCGTGGACGGAACCCAAAGCAGTTTTGGATAATGGATACGCTGATATGTATGCAGACATGGCAGTGGCAGATGGCAAACTGGTACTGGCATGGCAGAAGGAAAAGTCGGATATTGAAGGAAAGGTAAGTGATGGGGCAGAGGCCATTTTAAATGATGTGGCGAAAAAATCGGAAATCTGGACGGCTGTTTTTGATGAAACAACCGGCACATTTAAACAGACCACACAGCTTACAAAGAATGACCAGCCGGACATGATGCCGAAAGTCAGTGAGGGAAGCGACGGTGCGGTCGTTACATGGCTTCGAAGTTCTTCCGAGGATTATGTCGAGAACGAAGGAACTACTACGATTTGCCGACAGACATTTGGTTCTTCCCAAGTACAGGAGGTTGCCTCTACAACGAAAGAAGTGAAAGAGTATGCTGTCTTTGAGGAAGATGGTGCAAACCGTGCTGTTTATTTGACAGAAAATGAAAATGGTGAAACGCTTCTCTGCGATCAGGACAATAAGACACTCATGTCTGCCAAAGCAGACGAGGGAACCATTGCCGGACTGCAATATGCCAATGGAAAGCTTATTTATAACCATGATGGAAAGATGTATGAGCTGAAGAATGGCGAAAGTACAGAACTGACCGATGATGAAAGCAGTATTCCATCTTCAGCTGTTTACTGTAAAAATGGTGAACATGAAGGTTTTGCCTGGATTGCAAATGATGATGAGACAGGCGAGGGAACTATAAAGATTTCCATGAAAACAGAAGATGGATTTTCAAAACCGGTTACGGTGTATACCGGTAAAGATAAGCGAATCCAGTATTTGTCCCCTGTGTTGGAGAGTGACGGCCAGTGGGAGTTTGCTGCCAATGTATTGAACCAGAGCACAAACTTAAATGAACTGCTGGTGGTTTCCAAAACTCCGCAGACCGAGTTGACCCTGGCAGGTGCTTCGATTGATGAGTATGATGTGCAGGACGAGTTGACGGCTGTTCACTATTATGCAACCAATACGGAATTAAATCCGGTTGATGAATTGACGGTAAAAATCAAATTGGCAGATGGTACAGAGATAGAAAAGACGATATCGCAGACGGTTCAGCCGGGAGAGACGGTGTCCGGTACCGTTTATATGGATTTATCCAATGTGACGGATCCTCAGACGGCATCGGTGTCTGTCTATGCAAAAGGACAGACGGATAGTTCAGAGAATCAGGTGTCTGTCTCTATTGGAAAATCGGATATTCGCTTAACGAACACGGTAGAAGAAAACGGTAGTCAGGCGATTATCACGGCAAGCTTAGAAAATGTCAGTGACCGTACCGCAACGACTACCCTGAAGTTGTACAGCGATGAGAAAAAGTCAAAACAGTTGTATACATCAGAAGCCATTTCTATCGAACCGTGGAAACGAGTGACCAAAACCATGACTGTGGATAAAAACGATTTGTCGTATAACGCGAATCAGGCAGTTTATATGCTGCTTCATGCAGAGGTAGCCGAGGGTGACTGTGATGAGTCCAATAATGATAGTTATGCGATTTTGTATCAGGCAAAGACAAACACGAATACAAATACCAATTCGCAGACATCTTCATCCGGAACGGCAAACGCCGGAAAGAAGCAGTCCACACCAAGCAAAACGGTAAAAGTAAAAGCACCTTCCAAAGTCAAACTTACCTCAGCTAAAAATGGAAAGGGTAAGAAACTTATCGTAAAGTGGAAGAAAGTCACTGGTGCCAAAGGTTACCAGCTCCAGTATGCTTTGAATAAAAAGTTCAAAAAGAAAAAGAGCATACAGACAAAGAAAACCAAGTACACCATTAAGAAACTGAAAAAGAAGAAAACGTATTACATTCGAGTTCGTGCCTATAAAATGAATGGTAAGAAAAAAGTGTACGGCAAGTGGAGTACGGTGAAAAAAGTTAAGATAAAGAAGTAACACAAGGAAGTAATATAAGACGGGTTTTGAAAAACTTTGAGCGTAGAACGCCCCTTCTATTGGGGGTGTCGTTTTACGCTCTTTTTATATGCCGAAATTTGGCGTGTTTTGCATAATTTATGACTCTTTTTGAGGGGCGTAAGTCGTCTGACGATTGTAAGCAAATATATTGACTTTGTACTTTGATTGTGCTAGTATATATACAAACAAGGGTGGGGCGCAGATGTTCTCCTTGTAGTGATAGAAATAAAAGAATTTAGGTAATTAAGGAGGATACTGTTTGGGAGCAAAAGATTTAGCAGAGAAAAATTTACTACAATACAAAGATGTATTT
>ERZ779861.1767-NODE-1767-length-22862-cov-13.823738_pt1 | contig 22862 bp, 14 predicted proteins | sample MGYA00511558_ERZ779861 | MGnify/ENA primary metagenome ERZ779861 (study PRJEB29588, sample SAMEA2163432) | human gut metagenome | biome: human gut; feature: human-associated habitat; material: faeces | place: Denmark | collected 2008/2010 ...
CGCAACCGCCGCAGGCGGCTGGAGCGCTTCGGGCGCATGCAGGTATTGGAAGAGCTGATGCCCGAAGTATCGACCGGGCGCGTGACGCTCAAATTCATCCTCTTCTGCGCAGCGGTCACGCTGCTCATACTGGCGGCGGCACGCCCGCAGTTCGGGTCGAAACTCCGCGAAGAGAAGACGCAGGGCGTCGAGATGATGCTGGCCGTAGACGTCTCGAACTCGATGCTGGCCGAAGATTTCGAACCCAACCGGCTGGAGAGGACCAAATACGCCATCAACAAGCTCTTCGACGGTCTGCATCAGGACCGTGTCGGGCTGATCGTCTTCGCCGGGGAGCCGAAGGTGCAGCTGCCGATCACCTCGGACTACCGCATGGCCAAGGCCTTCGCCAAGCGCATCGACCCGTCGCTGGTGCCGGTGCAGGGCACGGCCATCGGCAAGGCGCTGTCGCAGGCCCTGATGTCGTTTTCGGGCGAAACCGAGGAAAATCACAGCCGCGTCGTCATCCTCATCACCGACGGAGAGAACCACGAGGACGACGCACTGGCGGCCGCACGGCGCGCCGCGGAGATGGGCATACGGATTTACACCATCGGCATCGGCACGCCCGAAGGCGCCCCGATTCAGATCGGCGGCGAATTCATCAAGGACGAGAAGGGCGACATGGTCGTTTCGAAGCTCAACGAGGAGATGCTGGCCCAGATCGCCGACATCACGGGCGGCGCCTATGTCCGTTCGAGCAAGCAGTCGATCGGTCTCGACGAGATCGTGAAGAGCATCAACGAAATGGAGCAGAGCGAGTTGTCGGTGATGCGCTTCGAAGAGTTCAACGAACAGTACCAATACCTGCTGCTCGCGGCAATCGTGTTGCTGCTGGCGGAGTTCCTGCTGCTCGACCGCCGCAATCCGCTGCTGGCGCACCTCAACATCTTCAGGGAATAACTTACTTCGGAAAGAATTTTATCCGTAAAAAATACGGTAAAGGGGGAGACGATGATGCGTCTCCCCCTTTGCCGTTTGCCGCATTCGGAGCAATAAAAGACAAACGAAATCCCGTATGGTGCGAAGGCTCGCCGTGTCAATATTTAACAATAAAACAAACAGGCAAGAGACTTTACATCACCCGCTGCACCCCCGGATCACCCCCTTCAGAAGAGCTTGCAAGGCAACTTTAAACAAAAAATCCGGAGAAAATGCAGCAGAAATCATCAATTTTACTATATTTGAAGCGATCACTCAGTTCTTTTAAACCAATTTCTTTAAAAGGCTTGCCATGAAAAAAATTCTTCTGATGATTGTGCCGCTAATGGCACTGATCGGATGTTCGTACGACGATACGGACATCCAAAAACGGTTGGACGACCTCGACGGTCAGCTCACCGAACTGCAGGCGCTCGTCAAGGCGCTCAACTCCGACGTCACAACACTCAAGGAGCTTGTCGCCGGGAAACGGTTCATCTCGGACGTACAGCCCGGTGAAGACGGCGGCTACGTCATCACGCTGGTCACCGCGGCCGGCGAGACCTCGACGATCACCATCAGCGACGGAAAAGACGGGACTTCGTCGGTCATCGGGGTGAAACAGGATTCCGACGGTGTCTACTACTGGACGCTCAACGGCGACTTTATCCTCGACAACGGCAAAAAACTTCCCGTATCGGGCGTCACCCCCGAATTCAAGATCGAAAACAGCCATTGGTGGGTATCCTACGACAACGGCGCGACGTGGACCGACTGCGGACAGGCCCAGACGGACCAGAATCTGTTCAAGTCTGTCGCCACGAGCGAGGACGGCAAGCTGGTTTACCTGACGCTGGCCGACGGAACGGTGCTGACGTTCGAGTTGTACGTGCAGTTCGGCATCGCGTTCGACACCGCCTCGGCGACGATCCGCGTGGGCGAAACGGCGGAAATTCCCTTCACGCTGACCGGAGCCGACGCCAAAACCGACATTCAGGCCCTCGCTGACGGCGCATGGAAGGCCGAAGTGAAACGCACGGGCAACGAAGGCGGAACGATCGCCGTGACGGCTCCCGGCAACAGCTCGACCGGCAAGGTCATCGTGCTGGTCAGCGACGGCGACGCCAAGACGCTGATGCGCACGCTGACATTCGTGTCGGGCGTGCTGAACGTCTCGACCTCCTCGAAGGAGGCGACGGCCGCAGGAGGCCCCGTAACGGTCGAGGTGGAGACCGATCTGGATTACACGGTAGCGATTCCCGAAGCCGCGAAAGCATGGATTACGCTGGCAGAGACGAGGGGGGGGGAGATTCGGACCGAAACCCTGACCTTTAACGTCGCGGCCAACACGGAAACCCAGTCCCGCAGCGCCAACATCGAGCTGGTGGCGGGAGAGACGGTGATCGAAACCATCCTGATCTATCAGGAAGCCTATTACGACCCGGCCCAGATGGTGCTCAAGGTCGAAGCGAAGGAATACAGCAGCAGCGCCTACAACAACAAGGTCTACCTGCCCCTCTACGGCGCCGTGGACGTCACGGTCAACTGGGGCGACGGCCAGAGCGAGCCGGTCGCAGCCACGATCTCGACCGCGGCCGCGATGGTGAACCACACCTACGCCGAATCCGGCATCTATTACGTAACCATAAGCGGAACCACGGAGAAACTCTCCGGAAGACTCACCAACAAAACCGTGGCTCCCGCCATTCTCGAAGTCAGACAATGGGGCAAACTCGGCATGACGACGCTGGATTACGCCTTCGCGAACACCTCGCTCGTAACCGTGCCCCAGCCCGAAGAGGACGCCTTCGCCGCCGTCACTTCGGTCGAAAACATGTTCTCAGGGTGTACGAAGCTCGAAACCGTGCCCGAAGGACTGCTGGCCGGCGCGCCCGAAATCACCTCGGTCGCCTCGATGTTCTACAACTGCACGGCGCTAAAGAGCGTCCCGGAAAAACTCTTCGAAAAGACGGCCAAAGCCACCTCGGCATCCGGCCTGTTCAGCGGCTGCAAGGCGCTGGAAAGCGTTCCGGCAGGGCTGCTGGCCGACATGCCCGCCCTGACCAACCTCGGAAGCATCTTCAACAACTGCACATCGCTCAAGAGCGTTCCCGAAACATTCTTCGCCAACCAGACGGAAGCGAACAGCCTCACGTCGGGATTCTTCGGCTGCGCGGCGCTCGAAACCCTGCCCGCAGAGCTGTTCAAGAACATGACCAAGCTCACCAACGTCGCGTCGCTGTTCAAAGGGTGTGCAAACCTCAAATCACTCCCCGAAGGGCTGTTCGACACCCTCACGGAAGCGACGAACATGAACAGTCTGTTCAGCGGCTGCAAGACGCTGGAGACCATTCCCGTCGATATTTTCAAGAACATGACCAAAATCACCACGGCCAGCTATCTCTATGAAGGGTGTATCAAACTGACCGAATTCCCTTCGCTGAAGCACTGCGTCGCGCTGAAAACGATTCCCGCGCTCTGGAAAGACTGCACGCAGCTGGAAACGGCGCCTGCGGACTACTTCCCGGAAAGCGTGAAAAACGGCACGTCCGCCGCTTACCTGTTCAGCGGCTGTACGTCGCTCAAGACCGTTCCCGAAGACATGTTCCGCCATTTCGAAGGTACGACCATCATCAGCGAAATGTTCCTCAACTGCACGTCGCTCGAATCGCTGCCCGTAACCATTTTCGACAGCATGAAAAAAATCTCGACGGCGAGCAAAACCTTCAGCGGCTGCACCGCCTTCACCGGCGAATCGCCCTACACGATGGTGCAGGACGGCGAGCAGCAGGTCAAGGTGCACCTCTACGAACGCACGAATTACCCCGACATCTTCGGCGCCAAGATCTTCACCACGGCCAGCAGTTACAAGGATACCTTCAAGGGCTGTACGCAGATGGCCGATTACGCCGATATTCCGATCCCGTGGGGCGGCATCAGCGACGGCACGAAGGCCAAGCCGACGCTCACGCTGACGGCTGCGCCCGCCGAAGGCAAGGAGTACTTCCAGCTGTCGGGCACCGTCAAGAGTACGGAGATGAAATCGGGAAAGGTTCTCTGCACGACGAAAGCGCTGCTCCCGGAACTGATCGAACAAATGGGCGAGCTTGAAAAAGTGATGAACCGCTACGGCAACCCCATCAGTTCGGCGGCTGTGACGCAGGCGAATTCGGAAACCGGAGCCACGTTCTATTTCAACGTCGATGCTGATACAGAATACATCTTCCTCGCATCGGGCACCAACGCCCACGGCACGACCATCGAACAGACCGAGGTGAAGATCCCGGCCGTACCGACGGGCGAGGCCGACTACGAGCGTTATATAGGCACTTGGACCGTGACCTCGACCTCGTCGGAAATCAACAAACAGCCCCAGACATACACCGTGGAGATCACGCCCTACCGCACCAACGAAAGCTTCAGGGTCAAGGGCTGGGGCATCACCACGCTGGGCGACGACTACCCCTTCCTGCTCAAATACAACGAGGACGGCAACGTCACGATTCCGACGTTCGACCCGCAGGGCATGTACGGCCTGACGGCATACGTATACCTTAGGTATCATTTCAACGATCCCACGCAAACGCCGCCCTACCCGATCTACACCACAGATCAGGAGCTGATCGCGGGCAGTTATGACATAGGCAGTAACTCAGTGCTGTTCGAAGGCCGGAAGTTCACCTATAACGGGACCGAATACACCGTATGCGGCATCGACTACGCCATCTATTCGGGCGGTCAGTATGTCATTTGGCCGGATCTCTTCAAGGCCGGATATACGCTGCAGGATTATGCGATCGGGCCTTACACGATGACCAAAAATTCGGCGTCCGTAACGAAGTCCGAAGTCAAGGCCGAAACCGGCATCGCACCGCTCGCCGGAACGGAGATGCCGAAAGCCGCAACCCCGACGGGCGTACAGCGGCTGATCCGCAAGTAACGACACACTGAAGGTCCTCAGGGACCCGTCAAAAAGAGGGATGCGGCCTGACGGCCGCATCCCTTTTCGCAAAACGGACGCAACGCGACGGTTACTCGACGATGATTTCGTCGGTGAAGATCCAGCCGCCGGGACGGCCGTTGTGACGGGCTTTCAGGCGGACGTAACGCGCCTCGGTCTGGCCCGTCCAGCCGAACTCCCTGTAGCAGTCCTGCTTGAATTCGACCGGAATGTCGTTCCCGACCGTGGCGAGGGGCGTGAAGTGCTCGTTGTCGTCCGAGACCGAAAATTCGACCGCACGGGGCATCCAGATATCGGCGTAGAAGCCCTGCATGAAATCGGCGGCGATGCGCCGCACGGGCTGCCGCTCACCCAGATCGACGACCAGATCGACATCGGTGTCGAGCCAGCCCAGCCAGCGTCGGTCGCCGTAGTTCCAGCCGCCGCGCAGTCCGTCGGTCAGCGAGCCGTCGCCCGCAGCGGCGTATTTGGGACTGTAGGGCGTATGGTAAATCACGGTCTTGCCGGTCGAAAGGCAGCGGAGGGGTTCGAGCGATTCGGGACGCGGCCCCACGGCGTTCTTCTGATCGAAGGGGTGGTATCCGCGCTCCTGAAGCCATGCCACGGCGTCGAGCGCACGGGCATAAAAGTCGTCGTAATCCTTCCTTTCAGGCGCACTCCACCCCACTTCGGCGACGGCCAGCAGGCGCGGCCACATCATATGCTCGGCATGCTCGGCGGTCGGGACGTGCTCGCACCAGAGGTTGCCCTGCACGCCGAGGATCATCGGCACGACCCCGGCGCCGAGCGAATCGGGAGCCGGATCGTAGGAATAGGCCTGTTCGAGGGTCAGGAACGCGGCGGCGGCGACCGGTTCGGTCGTGGGATCGTCCTGACAGAAGTCGAGGTAGCAGTAATTCGAAGGGGTCATGACGGCATGATGTCCGGCGGCGGCAGCGGCGATGCCGCCGCCGGTGCCGCGCCACGACATGACCGTGGCGTCGGGCGCAAGCCCCCCTTCGAGAATCTCGTCCCAGCCCAGCAGGCGGCGGCCCTTGGCGTTGAGGAAGGTCTCGATGCGGCGGATCATGTAGCTTTGCAGCTCATCGACGTCTTTCAGCCCCTCTTTGCGCATCCGCGCGGCGCATTTGGGGCAGGTGCGCCAGCCCTGCTTCGAGGCTTCGTCGCCGCCGATGTGGATATACTCCGAGGGGAAGAGTCCGATCACCTCGGAAAGGACGTTTTCGAGGAATTCGAACGTCTGTTCGTTGCCGATGCAGAAGTCGGAATTGAGATAGGGTTTCCCGCTGCACGAAAGTTCGGGGAAGACGGCCAGCACCTCCTCGCTGTGGCCCGGCATCTCGATTTCGGGGATCACCTCGATATGCAGGGCGCGGGCGTATTCGACCACCTCGCGGATTTCGTCCTGCGTATAGTAGCCGCCCTCGGCCGCCGGATCGTCGCGGCGGCAGTAGCGTTTGCCGCCGAAGTTCCACCCCTCCCAGTCGGGATAGGGCCGCCATGCGGCGATGTCGGTAAGGACGGGGTATTTCTTGATCTCGATGCGCCAGCCGGCGCCGTCGGTCAGGTGCCAGTGGAAGCGGTTGAATTTGTAGCGGGCCAAGAGGTCCAGCTGCCGCTTGACGAACTCCTTGTCGCGGAAGTGGCGCGAGACGTCGAGCATGAAGCCCCGGTAGCCGAAACGCGGAGCGTCCTCGATCACAACGGCCGGAATCCGGCGGCCGCAGCGTTCGGCCAGCTGGCCCAGCGACTGAAGTCCGTAGAAGAGTCCGGCGGCATCGGGCGCCGTGACGGTGATTTTTCCGCGGGCGACGTCGAGGCGGTAGCTTTCGGGCGCGCCGCCCTCGGCAAGCAGCAGGTAGAGAACGGGGATGTCGTCCCCGGCGGCTTCGGCGAAAGAGACGGGGAAAAAGCCGTCGCCGGAGCGCCGCATCCACGCCTCAAGGTCGGCCTTGTCCTCTCCTTCGAGGTTGGTCGCAAAGAGCAGCGTCGAGGGCATCCGGAAGGCGCCGTCGCCCCACGCCACCTGCTGCGGAGCGGGGATAATACCCGTCGAAAGGTCGCCGCGAGAGTTCCCGCATGCCGCGAAAAGCATGCATGCGGCGGTGAAAAGCAAAAGTCGTGGTTTCATCGGTAAGTTTTATGGTGATAAGTTCGGTTCTTCGTACAAAGATAACACAATCCGGCGCCGCGTCAAATAAATTTGCCGCCGCCGGAGAGAGTATCGCCAAGCCGGGATTCATCTCCGCCGGAAGCAAACGGTCCGCCGGGAATAAAAAGCGGAATAAAAAGAAGCCGTGCCCCGGCGGCAGTCTCCTGCACCGGCCGCACGGCTTCCGTTCAGCGGATCGGAACGATATCCGAAAGGCGGATTACATCCACTTGGTGTCCATCATCCTCGGATTGGAGCTGCCGCCCACGGCGTCGTAGCCGTGGCCCGTAAGGTCCTTGACGATGTTGCCGCCGCCGTCCTTGGCCTCCCAAGCGTTCATACGCCAGTAAGCCAGCAGGCCGTCCGATTCCGGATTGACATAATTCATGTTGTTCGATATCTCGGCCTCAGTCAGCGCACGCGTCCAGACCCGGCACTCAGCGACATAACCATTGAGCGGACGTCCACCGCCATAAGAAGCGCCGAGATAAAAACCGCCCGAATTATCGCTCGACAAGTTGATGGTCTCCCCCTGTGTCGCAACACCAGTAACATACACGCCGTCGATAAAAATATCCCAACTCTTCCCCGACCATACGGCAGCTACATGATACCACTTGCCCGTATCAAAAGGTTTAGAGGTCGCAGCAGGCTGATAATCGCCATGGCAGATCTGAAGAACGTTCTTGGGGACCTTCACGTCTCCGAAGCGGACACCGCACTCGCCCTCAATACCCATAATCGAACTAATATAAGGATCATAATTCTGGAATCCGTCCATATAGACACGGGCTTCAAGCGTTATGGCTTTGAGTGCAGCAAGATTGGCGTCTTCCTGAAACGACGGCACTTTATAAATGTTACTTGATCCGAGGTAGATAGCCTTACTGATAACCGGAGTTTTTAATACTATAAAAAGTGTCCGAGAAGGTTCCAAAACGGCAAGACCGCTGTTTTCGATCCGCTCGATGCTCACGGGCATGCAGTAGGTCGTACCCTCCTGAAAGTCATCGAGCGACGTGACGGTAAAATCGACCTCCGAGGAGCGACTGTAACCGGCCGAGATCACCACTTCGTCACCGCTGAGCGTATAACTGTCTGCGGGGGGCACAACATAATTTTTCTGGTATTTGGCATTATACTCCTCCAGCAGGTCGGGGCGCAACGAAATCTTGATTTTGGTATCCTTATTCACAGGCACCGAAGAAGAGACCGAAATCTCCGTTCCGGCCGGGGGCGTATCGATGGTAACCGACTTGGAAACCGTCTTCTGCGCATCGGTCATGTAGGCCACCGGATGGATTTCCGCCGTCTCCTGACAGCCGCAGAGAGCAGCCGCAGCGAGGACGAAGGGGGCGATTAAATATTTCAGTTTCATAACATACATTTTTTTCTGGTTAATAAATCGCTAATTGGCCGGGCCGTAGATTTCGGCTTCGTTCATGCTCGTATGGCCTGTTACACGACCCACGTAAACCCGGATATAGCGGGCTTTGACCGTTCTCTTGAATTTGAACCACTTCCAGTTGTCGGACAGCACCGGAGTGAAGGGAACGCCGGCCGAAAGGCTGTACCAGACATTGCCGTCTTCGCTGTAGGTGAGGTCGGTGCACTGCGGTTCGGAATCCTGATAGTGGATATGCCAGCGCAGGCCGGTCACGTCGTTGACTTCGCCCATGTCGATGGTGAAGTTGCCGCCGTTGCCCCACGAATAGGAAGCGCTGTTTGCATACCAGCAGTTGGCGTCGAGCTTGCCGTCGAACATGGCCGCTTTCTGCGCGGCGGAGTCGCAGTTCCAAACACCGGTGGCGCCGCTCGTCGCAGTACCCTGACAGCAGGTGATCGTCCATGCCGAGGTCGGAGCGATCTTCGAGCCGTCGAGCGTCGTCGCGCCGATTTCGACATCCATCGCGACCTTCGTAACGAAGATACAATGTACGGAGCCCTCCTTGACGGCATATCCGGCATCCGAAATAGGACTGATCACCACCGGAATCAAATAATACCCCTTTTCGATTGACTTAGGATCGAGCGTAATCGTCGCATCGGGAGAGAACACCTGATTTTCGGCGCACTGGATCGGCCCCATCTTAACCAACGACGGATCGACGGTCTCATATTCCGTACCGTTCTTATCGTTATAAACGGCTACGAGCGAATTATCCACACCCAGCGTCAACTGCATACCGCTTACAACGGGACGCGAGAACGACAACGAAACTTTATCCTGCATCGTTCCGGTCACCGAACCATCGTCCTCGACAACGAACGAAAAGTTGGAAGATTGGTTACTCGAAAAAGCCACATCGATAGGCGTTTTCCAGCCTCCGGCAGGATTGGCCATCTGAATCGCATTGCGCATAAATTGGTACGGCATGGCCGAATTACCGTATTCGTACTCCATATGGTATGCACCGAATCCGGCGCCGGCACCCTGCGTGGGATTAAAGGTCGCCATACCGTAAAGAGACGGCATTCTATTACCTTCGCGGTCCGTAAAATCCACACCGCCGGTTTTCCAATAAGACTCAAAATTCTCGGCAAAGATATACTGTTCGGGCTTCCAGCCTTTTGCATCGGCATTATTGAAGCGATTTTGCAGATCGGTATAACCAGAAGAAGCATACGCCTGCACGATACCATAGTCGAAACAATCCACAACCGAACGATCCACCGCATAAGGCACGCCATCGATTATCAGCAGGCGTCCGGTACCAGATTTCGGACCGACATACTTGCTCATGGCATTGATCAACTTGGTAAACAGAGCATTGTCATGTCCGACAAAAGGCCCTGATGCACCATAGCCCGGCTCATAGTCGATATCGATGCCGTCGTACTGATACTTGTCCATCGAGTCTTTGCAATAGGCTTTTGCATAAGCTTCAATGGCCTCGTCGGTATATTCACCGTTGCCGATTTCAAGGAACGGTTCGGGCAGTTTATCCGAAAAAATCGTATAGGTCACTTTCGTACCCAACGTTTTCTGAACGAACTCCTTATCGGCCATTTGCTGGGGCGTGAGCGTGTGCCACTGGCTCCAGATCGAGATGATGTCCATCGAGTCTGGGGCGCTGATCAGACGCGACTGATAGGACGCGCCGACGGCCGTCCACGAACCGTACCAGCCGAAAGCCAGTTTGTGTTTGGTCTGCTTGTAGGCGCGGAGATTCTGGTAATAGGCATTGTCGCGCAGGATCGGCGACTGCTGGTCCGGATGCTGGATATTGATCCGCTCAGGCGTCGTCTCCTTCGTACAGGAGGCCACCGCGGCCGCCAGCACGAGACAAACTACTGCATGTTTCAATATATTTTTCATAGTTTACTCAGGTATAGTTTCAGGTTACTAATTCTTTTTGTCCCACCACAGCTTCGTGCCGCCGTTGTCAGGACCGCCGAGCAGTTTGACGGCCTCCTGCACGGCCGCGCCGTTGTTGGAGTATTCCGACTGCGGGAAGACCATGCGGCGGATCTGCTTGTTGGTATCGACGCCGCTGGTCGGATAGTTGGAGCGTACGGGGAAAATCAGGGGATAACCCGTACGACGGAATTCGGACCAAGCCTCGGTGCCGTTGGGGAACATGGCGATCCATTTCTGGGTGATGATGCGCTCAAGCTGCTCCTCTTCGGAAGCGCCGGCGTTCCATTTGATCGTAATCTTGCCCAAGGCCGAAATATTATACTTGGTATTGGCGGCCGAAACGTCGGTGAAGTCGGTCGGTTTGCTCGTTTCGTCGGCGGCATACCTTGCGGCGGCATCGGCGCTCAGGCCGTTTTCGAGGAACGACAGCTCGATACCCTTGTTATAGAACTCCTCGGCGGTACCGCCCATCTCGGCCGTCCAGCCGCGCATGGCACCTTCGGCGCGCAGGAACGCGACTTCCGAGGCCATCATCCAGCGCAAGGGCGAATCGGTGGATTTCTCCTGTACGTTGGGCGCGGACATGGCCTTGTAATCATCCTGCTGGGGATTGGGCATTCCGTTGGCTACACCGCGGTATTCGCCCTTGTTGTCGCCTTCGGTGACAGGCTGGAAATAAACCGGAAGACGCGGGTCGTTGTAACCGTTGAGGTAGGAGTCCATCGAAGCGCCCATGCGGGTGTCGCTATAGCCGTTCCAGATCTTTTCGAGCGGGTTGATGATCGTAATGGATCCCCAGCTCTGGAAAAGCGCGCTGTCGTCGGCCGTCTCCATCACGCCGTCGCGGACGGCTTCCATGGCGTACTGCTTCGCAAGGTCGGGCTTCACATAACAGATGCGCATGGCCAGACGCAGCTTCACCGAGTTGGCGAGCTTGAGCCATTTCGAATAATCGCCGTGGTAGAGGGCATCGACCTCTTCGAGCGGTTTGGCGTCGGGATTGTTCTCCACGACGTCCTTCAGCACCGCGATCGCGCTGTCGAGCGTCTCGAAGAAGTGCATATAGCACTCTTCCTGCGAATTGTAAGGGTTCTCCGTCTCGCCGAAATGCAGCACGGGCAGCGGGCCGTAGATATCGCTCACGCGATGAAGCGACATGACTTTCAGGATATTAGCCACAGCGAAGATGTCGTCGCTGAGCAAACCGTTGGCGTGGGCGTACTTCAGTTGCAGCCAAGCGGGCATGACATTGGTGAACGACTCGCTGAAAGGTACGTTGCACCAATCGCTGCCGTTCAGCGCATAAATCTGGGGGTTGGTGCCGCCGTCCCAGTTGTTCGTACCGGACATATAACCGGCGTATACGTCGCCGATCAGGTTATAAGCTTTTTGATAACGGTTGTTGGGATCGGTATCCGAGCCGCTGCACGAGTAGACGGCGTCCATCTGCATGGTGGTGATGAACATCTTCAGATCCACATCCTGCGCAGCATTGGGGTCGGTATTGAAGCGCTCGAAGTCCCCGGTGCAGGCGGTGAACGCCAGACAGGCGGCCGCCAGCGAAAGGAATCCTTGTTTGATATTGTTTCGTTTCATAGTCGGTTGAGCTTTAGAATTGGAGTTTTACACTGAATCCGAGGGTGCGGACGCTCGGCTGCATGAAGAAGTCGACACCCTGATAGTAGGTACTCGTCGAAGCGGTCACTTCGGGGTCGAACGGAGCCTTGTTGTAGAACATGAACAGGTTGCGGCCGACGAACGATACGCTCATATTGACCTTGTTGCGGAACCATTTGGAGGGCAGGTCGTAACCCAGTGTAAGCTCGCGCAGGCGGACGTTGGTCATGCTGTAGACGTAGTGCGAAAGCATCGCCATGCCGTCGCCGCTGTTGGCATAGAAGGTCTTGGCGTCGGGAACCTGCTGGTCGTCGGAAATCCATACGCCGCCGTTCTCGCGGGCGTCGGCCGAATCCTGCGAAACGCCGAAGCGGTCCATGAGGGCCTGCGTGGCCGATACGCCGCGGCCGCCGATACGTGCGTCGATCAGCACGCCGAGCGAAACGCCCTTGTAAGAGAACTGGTTGTTCCAGCCCCAGCGGAAGCGGGCTTCGGTGTTGCCGGCGAAGATGTAGGCTTCGGGATCGGGATCGAGCAGCACGGTGTTGGAGTTGGGATCGACATAGATATGGCCCTTGTCGTCGGTCAGCAGGCCTTTGACATAGAAGTCGCCGATCGAACCGCCCTCGACGAGCTTGACACGGTAGCCGCCGTAGTCCTTATTGACCTCCTTGATATCGACCAGCGAACCCGTATCCGGATCGCGGGTGCCTTCGGGAACCAGCTCCTTGATCTTGTTGCGGTTCATCGAGAAGTTGAGGGTCGTGGCCCACGAGAAATCGCGCCATGTGTTCTTGTATCCGGCCGAAGCCTCGATACCCCAGTTATTGACCTTGCCGGCGTTGATGTATTTCTGTTTGTAGCCGGAGCTGGGAGGAGCGTCGTAAAGGAAAAGCTGGTTGTAGGTGTTGGTATTGTAGTAGGTAGCCGTAGCCGAGATCTTGTTGCCCAAGAACTTGACGTCGAGACCGGCCTCGAACGACTTGGTGCGCTCGGCTTCGAGGTGCTTGGCCGGGGCGATGGTCGCCGTGCTGACGACGCCGTTGGTCAGCGTGTAGTTGGGACCGGTGATGTAACGTTCGGGAGCATTGCCCACCTCGGCATAGGATCCGCGCACCTTGAGGAACGAGATGCCCGCCTTCGAGAGGTCGGCCATCGACGAAATCACGGCCGAAAGGCCCACCGAAGGATAGAAGATGTTCTGTTTGGGCGTGAAGGCCAGCATCGAGGCCCAGTCGTTGCGGACCGAAACGTCGACGTAGAGCATACCCCGCCAGCCCAGCTGCATGGTCGCATACACGGCCTGAATCTGGTCGTGGTAGTTCTCCTGCGTCGGGAAACTCTGCGAGTTGTCGGAGATGATGTTGTTGTAGGTGAACTTGTTGGGGATTCCCGCCAGATAACCTTCGTAACCCGTCAGCTGGTTCTTGTCGTCCATGATGCTGGCGCCGAGGTTGAACTGCAGGGAGAAGGCGTTGTCGAAGAAGCTCTTGTCGATGCTCAGCAGCACGTCGCCGTAGAGATTGTTGTGCGTCATCGTGCGGTTCAGGTAGCTGCCGTACTTCGAAGCGAAGAGCGTGTTGGTCGAAGCGCTGAGTTTGCGGGTGTAGTTGATCGTCGCATTATCGGTACGGATACGGCCCGTCAGGCTCATCCAGTCGGTGATGTCGAGCTTCATCGTAGCGTTGAAGCTGTAGCGGTGCTGACGGTTTTCGTTCAGCTCGCGGTTGGTGATCCACCACGGGTTCTCGACGCCCTTGAGGAATTCGAGGTCCCAGAACTGCTCCATATAGCGCGAGTCGGAACCCGGACGCTCGTAAATCTCGTATTTGCGGATGTCGTTGCCGCGCGGGAAGAGGTAGATGCCGACCAGCGGGTTGCGGTACTGGCCCTGAATGGTCTGGTTGCGGGTGTACTGCTTCATGTAGGTCGCGCCCACGTCGAGCGTCAGGCGGTCCTTGATAAGCATCGTCGTATTGCGGATCGAGAAATTGTAGCGGTTGTAGACATTGTTGGGTACGATACCGCGCGAATTGACGGCGGAAGCTGACGCATAGGTCTGGTTGCGTTCGGTACCGGCGGAAAGGCCCACCGAGTTGGTCTCGTTGAATCCGGTCTGGAAGAAATCCGCGGGATCGTACGAAGTCGGCGTGGCGAGTTTGCTGCCCCAGCTCATCATCGGCTCGATTTCGCTCGTGCCGTAGGTGTTCTGGAATTTGGGCATCACGAAGGGATGGGAGAAGGTCGTCGAGTTCGAATAGTTGACCCGCACGCGGCCCTCCTTGCCCTTCTTGGTGGTGATGAGGATCACACCGTTGGCGCCCTGAGCACCGTAGAGGGCCGAAGCCGTGGCGCCCGAAAGGATCGACATGGACTCGATGTCGTCGGGGTTGAAGTTGGCGATACCTTCGAAGTCGCCGCCGTCGGGCGTTTCATACGTGCCTGAGGTCTGGCTCGAACGCAGGCTCGGAAGCGGAATACCGTCGATCACGTAGAGGGCGTTGTTCTCGCCGTTGATCGACTTGACGCCTCGCATCACCACGCGGGTCGAACCGCCGGCGCCCGATGCGCTGGCATTGATCTGAAGGCCGGCGACCTTACCCGAAAGGGAGTTCATGAAGTTGGCGTCCTTGACCGAGGTGACGATGTCGCCGGCTACCTCCTGCACGTTGTAGGTCAGCGATTTCTCGGCGCGCTTGATACCGAGGGCGGTCACCACGACGGCGTCGAGCACCTCGTTGTCTTCGAGCATTACGACCTGAAGGGGCGCGGAGCCGGTTACGGGAAGGGTTTGCTTGGCATAGCCGATCAGCGAAATTTCGAGCGTGTCGCCGACCTTGGCCTGCGGCAGCGAGAAGTTGCCGTCCAAATCGACGGCAACGCCGGTCGTCGTGCCCTGAATCAGCACCGTGGCGCCGATCAGCGGCATGCCCTGAGCGTCCTTAACGGTTCCGCTGACTCCGCCCTGAGCGTTGTGGGGGGGGGAATTTTTAGTTTTCTTCGAAAGGACGATGTGCTTGTCGCGAAGCGTGTAGGCGATGTCGGAACCTGCGAAAAGTTTGTCGAGCAGAGCTGTCAGCGGCTCGTCCTGCGCGGAAACGGTCACTTTGCGGTCGGTGTCGATGTCCGACGTGTTGTAGACGAACGAGCAGCCGGTCTGCTGCTGAACGGTTTGGAAAACGTTGACGATAGCGGCGTCCCGGACGTCGAGGCTGACGCGGGAAACGGACTGCTGCGTCTGTGCTGCGGCATGAGCGCCGAAGCATCCCAATACGAAAATCGGGATAAGAAACAGACAACGGAAACATGCGGAGACGGCATGCACTCCCCTGCCTGCTGCAAGGTAAGTTTTTTTCATGGATCTGAATTTAGGTTAGATTTTGAAAAGTAGATTGTCAAAAACCGCCGCTGCGTACAGCGGCCTGCGAAAACTGACGTATTATTCTCCCATAGGCGGTTCGGTGGTTTTCAGGTTGGTATTAGGTTATCGTTTAGGATTCGGGTAGATTTCGATGTCGTTGCCGACGACCTTGTAGGTGAACTTATAGGTGAGCTGCAGCACCGACATGATGTGGTAGATGCCGTCCTCGACGCGGAAGTCGCCGGAGAAGCGTTCGCTGCGCAGGGCTTCGTCCATAAAGCGGATATCGACGTTGTAGTAGCGTTTGAGTTCGGCGACGATCTCCCCGAAGGTGTCGTGCTCGAAGCAGAAGCGGCCGTCGATCCAGTTGATCGACCGGTCGGCCGAAGGTTCGTCGGTCAGGCGCATGGCGCCGGTCCGGGTATCGAACACCAGCTGCTGCGAGGGGCGCAGGCGCACGGCGGCCTTCTCGTCGCCCGAAGCGTAGGCCTTGACCGCTCCTTCGAGCAGGACGGTGGTGATGCGGTGGTCGCTGTCGTCGTTGCGGATGTTGAAGCGGGTGCCGAGCACCTTGATGTCGAGTCCGTTGGTCGAGACGACGAAGGGCGCCTGAGCGTCGTGCTGCACCTCGAAATAGGCTTCGCCGTCCATCTTCACGCGGCGTTCGCGCGAAAAGAACGGAGCGACGTACTCGACGCTGCTGGCGGAGTTGAGCCAGACCTTGGTGCCGTCGGGCAGCACCACCTGCGAACGTTCGCCCAGATGGGTGATGACGGTCAGGGGCTGCGCAAGGCGTTTGGAAAGCGACACGGTGGTAACGCCCCCGGCCAGCAGAATCACCGCCACGGCGGCAGCGGCGGCGGCGCGGACCGCGATGCGCCGCAAGGAGATACGGCGTCCGGCGTGCATGCGGCGCTTGAACTGACGGAGCGAACGCTCGACGTCGATACCGGCCGTATCGTTGATACGGTCGTTGACATATAATATGTAATAAACCTCCCCAAGCAGTTTGCGGTTGGCGGCCGACGCGTCGTACCACGCTTCGACGGCCGCGGCCTCCGCAGCATTCAGTTCGCCTCTCAGGTAGGCTGCCAATACTTCTTCGCTGATCTGTAAATTCGTCATCTGTTCGCTAATCTATATAGTAATACAATCCGTCGGCAGAGGATGCTAAACGGAATTCAAAAAAAATAGGGAATTTTCGGTATTTTTTCAGTGCAGGTCCGGCCACAGCAGCAAAACGACGAGCGGCCAGTACTCTTTCAGCTCTTCGCGCAGCAGGCGCACGGTCTGCCCGATCCGGTAATTGACCGTCTGCGGCGACACGCCGAGCGCGGCGGCGATCTCCTTGTGGGTCCTGCCTTCGAGCCGGTGCATGCGGAAAGTCTGCTGGAATTCGGGCGGCATCTTGCGCAGCGCGGCCGTGAGACGCTCCACCAGTTCGCCTTCGAGGTAAAAATCGGGATCGTCGAACTCCTCCGCATAGTCTTCGGCGAGCTGGCGGATCACGCGGTTTTTGATCGTATCGCGCGACATATGGTTGATCGACTTGTTCTTGACGATGGTGAACAACAGCGACTTAAGGGGCATTTCGGGCAGCAGCGACGTGCGGTCTTCCCAGACCCACATCAGCGTATCCTGCACCAGCTCCTCGGCGCGGGCCGGGGTGACGAAACGGGTGGCGTAGGTACAGAGGGGTTTATAATAACGGCGGAAGAGCGCGTCGAAACATTTTTCGTCTCCGGCGCGGAGCAAACCCACAACCGTACGGTTGTCTTGCATGTTGATTGTTTGCGCGTTATCTGTCATAGGCCGGGTTATTCGCACGATTCGGCCGCCGCTGCGGACGGAATCAGCCTTTAGCAAAAGTACTATTTAATCCGATATTTCCAAAAAACTTCGCATGCGCCGCATCGGTACGGCCCGTACGGAGGAGGAAAACGCATTTTCCGAATATCGCGCCCCCGAAGCGGGAATACCGCCGAATTTTATTACCTTTGCGGTGCAGGTCCGCTCTGTCGCTGCCGGCCGTGGCCGGGAGAGGAAAGTCCGGGCAACGCAGAGCGCCGCGCAAGCTAATGACTTGATATCCGTGAGGGTATAGGAGCGTAACAGAAAAGAACCGCCCACAAGGGATTTCCCGGCGGGTAAGGGTGAAAAGGCGGGGTAAGAGCCCACCGCGGGGGCAGCGATGCCGCCCGGCAGTACGTCTCGCGGGTTGCAAGACCGTGTATACCGGCAATTAAGGGTTGCTCGCCCGATGCCGGGGGGTAGGTTGCTTGAGACGGCAGGAGACTGCCGCCCTAGATAAATGACAGAGGTCCGGGGTTCGCCCCGGAAACAGAACCCGGCTTACAGGACCTGCACGTACGGAACGTTCTCTTTTCGAGAACGTTCCTTCTTTTTCAGGCGCAGCCTTATCCGCATCCGCGGGTTTTGCCGCCCTGCCGCCTCGCGTTTCGATTCCCCGAACGCGGGGCGTACCGATTGCTCTGCGGCGGCTGTTCAGGCCGCCGGTTTTCCCCGCCCTTCGGTCCGCCGCCGCTGTGGTGGCATTTTTTTTGACGCACTGCCGCGCAATGGCGAATCTGCGCGAACACATACGGCAAAGCAGCGGCTACAAATGGTGGATTCTGGGCATGATCATGCTCGGAACGTTCATGGCCGTGCTGGACGTGACGGTGGTGAACGTCGGACTGCCGGCGATCATGTCGGCCTTCGGCATCGGCATCTCGTCGGCCGAATGGGTCATCACGGCCTACATGATTACGATGACGATCATGCTTCCGTCGGCCGGGTGGTTTGCGGACCGGTTCGGCAACAAACGCGTCTACATGCTCGGACTGGCGCTGTTCACGCTCGGCTCGTGGCTCTGCGGCAAGGCTTCGAGCGACCCGTTCCTGATCGGGGCGCGGGCCTTGCAGGGCGTAGGAAGCGGCATCATACAAGCGCTGGGACTGGCGATCGTGACGCGCGAGTTCAAGCCCGCGGAGCGCGGTCTGGCGCTGGGTCTGTGGTCGATGGCCGCGGCGGCTTCGATCTCGTTCGGGCCGCTGCTGGGCGGCTATCTGGTCGATGCGTACAGCTGGCACAAGATATTCGACGTGAACGTGCCGGTCGGAGTGCTGGCCGTCCTGCTCGCGGCATTCGTCCAGAAGGAGTGGAAGAACCAGACGCGCAGCCCGTTCGACTGGCAGGGGTTCGCGGCCATCGTGCTCTTCATGCCGCTGGCGATCTATGCGCTGGCGCGGGGCAATTCGCCGTCGAATCCCGGCGGGTGGAGCGCGCCCGAAGTGATCGGCTGTTTCATCGTCGCGGGGGCGGCGCTGGCGTGGTTCATCGTCGCGGAGCTGCGCAATCCCGCGCCGCTGCTGCAGATCCGGCTGCTCGCGGAACGCAACTTCGGAATTTCGATGGCCGTGCTGACGCTCTTCGCCATAGGCATGCTCGGCGGCACCTATCTGCTGCCGCTCTACATGCAGCGGGGACTGGGATACACGGCGCTGGCGGCGGGAAGCATGTTCCTGCCCGTAGGTGTGATTCAGGGCGTGCTCTCGGCCGTTTCGGGTTATCTGACCCGCTACGTCAGGCCGCTGCTGCTGAGCGCGGCGGGCATTCTGATCATGGCGCTGAGTTTCTGGCTCGCCAGCCGTTTCACGCTCCACACCACGCACGGACATATTCTCTTCATACTCTATCTGCGCGGCTTCGGCATGGGACTTACGTTCGCGCCGCTCAACCTCTTCTCGCTCAAGAACCTCACCCAGCAGGACATGGCCGCGGCGGCCGGCATTTCGAACAGCATCAAACAGCTGGCCGGAAGCATCGGAATCGCCCTCCTGACGGTGATCTTCTCGGCGCGAACCTCCTACCACGCCGCACACGAGACCGTCTCCGCGGCGCAGACCTACGTCGAAGGGGTCACGGACGCCCTGCGCGTGGTGGCGGTCATCACGCTGGCGGCGTTGCTTCCGCTGCTGGGGGTCTTCCGGAAAAAACGGCCGGGAAAGAGCGGAGTGAAAGGTGCGGCAACCCCTTCGCCGGGAGAGGCCGTCTCCGGCAAAACCGACAAGACAACCATTTACCGGACAAAACCCGAATAGGGCGGCGTCCGCCGGACACAAATAAAACGCCTGCACCCGGAGAAGGATGCAGGCGTATTCGTATGCCGGGCAGGGTTATTCCAGCCCCATGCGTTTGCGGGCGAAGGGCATGACCCACGCCGGAGCCTGCTGTTTAGACAGCAGGTCGCGCATGTATTCCATGTACGGCTCCACGTGGCGGAAGTAGATTTTCAAACCTTCGCAGAGCGAGTTTTTCGGGCTTCCGTCGGCACCGCGGTCGAAGCGGTGCTTGGGGCACTCGCCACGGCAGGCGAAGTAGAATTTGCAGCGCAGACATTCCGTGGGCAGCGTGTTGCGCTTGTTCAGGCCGAATTCGCGGCGTTTGGCCGTGCGGTAGATTTCGTCGAGCGGCGTCTGGGCGATGTTGCCCAGTTTGTATTCGGGGTAGACGAAGTGGTCGCAGGAGTAGACGTCGCCGTTGTGCTCGACGACCAGCGCGTCGCCGCACGTCTCGCCCATCGAGCAGACGCCCGGCTGCACGCCGCACCACTGGGCCAGCGAGGCGTCGAACATCTGGACGTAATAGCGGCCCACGTCGCCCACGACCCACTGGTCGAAAACGTCGCACAGAAAACGCCCGTAGCCTTCGGCCGTGACGGACCACTCGGCCACCCGCGCGCCTTCGCGGTCGGGGGAGACGATCAGCGGACGGTGGAAGCCCGGCTTGTCGACGACATGCTCCACGGCGGGCAGGAACTGCATGTATTTGCTGTGGACCGTGTCGCGGAAAAAGCGGTAGATCTCCGCGCCGCGGCCTTCGCAGCGGCGGTTCACGACGCTCAGCGTATTGAATTCCACGCCGCTGCGTTCGAACATCCGCACGGTCTCCATGACGCGCGCGAAGGTCGGCTTGCCGCCTTTGGTAAGGCGGAAAGCGTCGTGAATGTCTTCGGGACCGTCGAGCGAGACGCCCACCAGAAAATTGTTCGACGCGAACAGATCGCACCACGCCTCGTCGACCAGCGTGCCGTTGGTCTGAAGGGTGTTCTCGATGCGTTTGCCGTCGGCGTATTTCCGCTGGAACTCCATGGCCCGGCGGTAGAAATCGACGCCCAGCAGCAGCGGTTCGCCCCCGTGCCAGCAGAACTGGACCGTATCGACTTCGTTGGCGCAGATATATTGTTTGACGTAAAGTTCCAGCAGTTCGTCGCTCATCACGGCCTGCCGGCCGCCGTACTGCACCGCCTTGTCGAGGTAATAGCAGTAGTGGCAATCGAGGTTGCAGGCCGAGCCGGCCGGCTTGAGCATCGTCGAGAAGGCAACGGGGCCGGCCTGTTTCTCGGCGTCGCGGAACGTGAAGATGTCTTTCGATTTCATAGGTAAGCGGGAAAGTCCGGACAAAAATAATAAAATCCCGGCAATATCCGCCTTGAATGTTCAAAAGAGTCTCCGAAACGGCAAATCCGGAAAGCCGCCGCGACACCGTGAATGGCCGGCGTCCGGAATGCGGAAGGGCGCGGCGGGTCCGGCACCCTGCCCGCAGGGCACGGCCGGAGTGGACAATGGAAACAAAAAAGTGACCATATAAAGGATTTATTGAGATAGTTTTTGTATTTTTGGAGCCATAAATCCGTTCAAAAAATGCACTATTCGGACTTGGACTCCATTAACGGCCTGATTTTCAACCGGACAGAAGTTTCGCTCGGCGAAGCGGAACTCCGGGAAGTCGAGGCATGTTACCGTTTTCTCGAAGATTTCGAGCAGGGAAAAGTAATATACGGCATCAACACCGGTTTCGGCCCCATGGCCCAGTACCGGATCGGCGACGCCGACCTGAACAGCCTGCAATACAACATCATACGTTCGCACAGCTGCGGCGCGGGCGAGACGCTGCCCGACATCTGCGTGCGGGCGGCCATGCTTGCGCGCCTGCAAACCTTTCTCAACGCCAAATCGGGCGTACATCCCGACGTGGTGCGGATTCTGGCCGATTTCCTCAACAACGAAATATATCCGCTCTGCCGCGCCACGGCAGCGTCGGCGCCAGCGGCGACTTGGTGCAGCTGGCGCATATCGCGCTGGCGCTGATCGGCGAATCGGAAGTGTCGTTCCGCGGCGAAACCGTCTCCGCGGCCGAAGCGATGAAGGCGTGCGGCATAACGCCGCTCAGGCTCCGCATCCGCGACGGGCTGGCGCTGACCAACGGCACGGCCGTGATGACGGGAATCGGCATGGTGAACCTCGCGCAGGCCCGCCGCCTGCTCGACTGGGCCGTGAAGGCTTCGGTGATGCTCAACGAGGTGGTCGAATCGTACGACGACTTCATGGCCGAGCCGCTCAACGCCTGCAAGCTCCACGCCGGGCAGATCGAAATCGCCCGCCGGATGCGCGAAATATGCGCGTCGAGCCGCCGCCTGCGCAAGCGCGAAACGGAACTTTACAGCGGCGACACGGGAGAGGCTCCGACCTTCAAGCACAAGGTGCAGCCCTACTATTCGCTGCGCTGCACGCCCCAGATACTGGGTCCGGTGCTCGAAACGCTCGAACAGGCGGAGAAGATACTCGTCGAGGAGTTCAATTCGGTGGACGACAATCCGGTGGTGGACCCCAAGACGGGGACCATCTACCACGGCGGCAACTTCCACGGCGACTACGTTTCGCTGGAGATGGACAAGCTCAAGATCGCCGTCACGAAGATGACGATGCTCGCCGAGCGGCAGCTGAACTACCTCTTCCACGACCGCATCAACGAGACGCTGCCGCCGTTCGTGAACCTCGGCAAGCTGGGGCTCAACTACGGCCTGCAGGCGGCGCAGTTCACGGCGACCTCTACCACGGCCGAATCGCAGACGCTTTCGAATCCGATGTACGTGCACTCGATACCCAACAACAACGACAATCAGGATATCGTCAGCATGGGCACCAACGCCGCGATGCTGACCCGTCAGGTGATCGAAAACGGCTATCAGGTGCTGGCGATCGAGATGCTCGCGCTGGTGCAGGCCGCGGATTATCTGGAGTGCGCCGCAGAACTGTCGGCCCAGACCCGGCAGCTGTACGACGACATCCGCCGCATCGTACCCAAGTTCATCGACGACACGCCCAAATACCGGGAGATCGCCGCCATCGAAAATTTCCTCAAACAGCAAGCATGACCGAACCGACGAAATATGCGCTCGTCACCGGCGGAAGCCGGGGCATAGGCCGCGAGATATGTCTCATGCTGGCCCGGAGCGGCTACTACGTACTCATCAACTACCGCTCGAACGCCGACGAAGCCCAAAGGACGCTCGAAGGCGTCCGCGCCGCGGGCGGCGACGGGGAGACCCTGCGGTTCGACGTGGCCGCGGGCGAAGAGACCGCGGCGGCGATCGCGGCGTGGCAGG
>ERZ779861.1782-NODE-1782-length-22623-cov-4.208304_pt1 | contig 22623 bp, 16 predicted proteins | sample MGYA00511558_ERZ779861 | MGnify/ENA primary metagenome ERZ779861 (study PRJEB29588, sample SAMEA2163432) | human gut metagenome | biome: human gut; feature: human-associated habitat; material: faeces | place: Denmark | collected 2008/2010 ...
GAGGAAATCATAATGAGAAGAAGTATTAAGAAGGTGGCTGCAGGTTTACTTGCAACAATGATGATCGGAACAATGCTTACTGGTTGTGGTGGAGGAAACAAGAAAGACAGTGGTTCTTCAAAGAAGGAAACTTCAGAGATCAACATCGGATTTTCACAGGTTGGAGCTGAGAGTGATTGGCGTGTAGCGAATACAAAGTCTATGAAATCTGAATTAACAGCAAAGAACGGATTTAAATTATCATTTGCAGATGCTCAGCAGAAACAGGAAAATCAGACAAAAGCGGTCAGAGAATTTATCACACAGGGTGTTGATGTGATCGCAATCGCACCTGTAACAGAAACAGGTTGGGAAACAGTTTTAAAAGAAGCAAAGAAAGCTGACATTCCAGTTATCACAGTTGACCGTCAGATCAAAACTTCTGATGATTCACTGATCACAGCATGGGTTGGATCAGACTTCAAAAAAGAAGGTGTGAAAGCGGCTGAATGGTTAATTAAAGAAAAGGGAAAAGAAAAAGGTGACGTAAACATCGCTGTATTACAGGGAACGATTGGTTCTTCTGCAGAAATCGGACGTACAAAAGGATTTAAAGAAGGAATCAAAGATCAGAAAAACTTCAAGATCATTGCTTCTCAGACAGGAGAATTTACACAGGCAAAAGGTCAGGAAGTTATGGAATCTTTCTTAAAACAGAACAAAGACATTGATGTTGTAGTAGCACAGAATGATAACATGGCATTCGGAGCAATCGATGCATTAAAAGCAGCAGGAAAAACACCTGGTAAAGACGTAACGATCATTTCTTTCGATGCGATCAAAGCAGCATTAAAGAAAGTTCAGTCTGGAGAGATCAATGCTGAATTTGAATGTAACCCACTTCATGGACCTCGTGTAGCTGAATTAGCTAAGAAGATCATGAAAGGTGAAAAAGTAGATAAGATCCAGTATGTAGATGAGCAGGTATTTACAAAAGATAATACTACAAAAGAAGTTATTAACAAACGTGCATATTAATAAACATTGTTGAAAATCCCCTTAAGTACACACATGTAACTATTAACAATCGCACTACAAATAAAGATTGCAGGCTCTGGGTCAGGACAATCTGACTTATCCTGTAATTTTTATGCCAAAAATCAGGGCATTTTCATTAAAATCGGCTCAAAAATCATGAAAAGAAAGGAGAATTGTCATGAGTGATGAAAAGAAGACAGTTCTATCCATGCGACATATTAATAAAACATTCCCAGGAGTGAAAGCACTGTCCGATGCACAGCTTACATTGAGAGAAGGAGAGATTCATGCCTTAATGGGAGAAAATGGTGCAGGAAAATCTACACTGATCAAAGTTCTTACAGGAGTTGAGGAATTTGAGACAGGTGAGATCATCATGGATGGAAAAAGTATTATTAACACATCCCCTCAAGAAGCGGGAAACAATGGAATCAGCACCGTTTATCAGGAAGTAAACCTGTGTCCGAATCTAACGGTAGCAGAAAATATCTTTATCGGAAGAGAACCAATGAAAATGGGGAGGATCGACTGGAAGACGATGAATACACAGGCACAGAAGATCCTTGATAATCTGGAATTAGAAATTGATGCCACACAGGAATTGGAAAACTATTCCGTAGCGATTCAGCAGATGGTGGCGATCGCAAGAGCAGTTGACATTCAGTCAAAAGTATTGATCCTTGATGAACCAACATCAAGTCTTGATGAAGGAGAAGTTGAGAAATTATTTAAGGTTATGAATATGCTAAAGAAACGCGGAACAGCGATCGTATTCGTAACACACTTTTTGGAACAGGTCTATGCAGTCTGTGACAGGATCACAGTACTTAGAAATGGACATTTTGTAGGCGAATATAAGACAGAAGAGCTTCCAAGATTTAAATTAGTTGCAACAATGATGGGAAAAGAATTTGATGATCTGGCAGACATCAAAGGAAGTGGAACATCATCAAAGAAACAAAGCGACGAAGTTGTGATCGAAGCAAAAGGTCTTTATCATAAAGGAACGATCAAACCATTTGACATTAAGATCCATAAAGGAGAAGTTGTTGGATTATCTGGATTATTAGGATCTGGACGTTCCGAACTTGTAAGAGCGATTTATGGAGCAGATAAACCAGATGGAGGAGAATTATATGTCAAAGGAGAAAAATTAGATGTCAAAGCACCAATTGATGCAATGCATAAAGGAATGGCATATTGTCCGGAAGATCGTAAAGTAGAAGGAATCATTGCAGATCTTTCTGTAAGAGAAAACATGATCTTGGCACTTCAGGCAAAACGAGGAATGTTCAAACTGATGAGCAGAAAAGAACAGGAAGAGTTGACAGATAAGTATATTAAGATGCTGCAGGTTAAGACAGCAAGCAGAGAAACACCGATCAAATCATTAAGTGGTGGTAATCAGCAGAAAGTAATCCTCGGAAGATGGCTGATGACAGAACCAGATTTCCTGATTCTTGATGAACCAACCAGAGGTATTGATGTTGGAACAAAGACAGAGATTCAGAAATTAGTCGTAAAACTTGCAAATGAAGGAATGTCTGTTGTATTTATTTCATCCGAAGTAGAAGAAATGCTTCGTACCGTGACTCACATGGGAATCTTACGAGATGGTGAGAAAGTCGGAGAATTGGAAGAAAGTGAATTATCACAGGAAAATGTAATGAAAGCAATCGCAGGAGGTGACAAATAATTATGGATAAATTAAAAAAGATGACATCATATCGCCTCTTCTGGCCAATTGTATGTCTGGCACTTGTATTATTATTTAACCTTATAAAATCCCCATCATTTTTTGAAATCTCAATTAAAAATGGTGTGTTATATGGATATCTGGTCGATATTTTCAACCGATCCAGTGAATTGATCATCTTAGCAGTTGGTATGACACTTTGTGTAGCATCCAGTGCAGGAACTGATATCTCTGTCGGAGCGATCATGGCATTATCAGGAGCTGTATCTGTTTATCTTCTTGGAAGTGGAGAAACATATGCAATTCCTTGGATCGCAGCAATCCTGATCGGGCTTGTGGTATCTGTATTATGTGGTATGTGGAACGGATTCTTAGTTGCGAATATGAAGATCCAGCCAATGGTAGCAACCTTGATCTTATTTACCGCAGGACGAGGAATGGCACAGTTGATCACAGGTGGAAATAACTTATATGTCAAAGTGGACAGCTTTAAGTATTTAGGAGGATTTCTGCCACATATTCCAGTTCCAACACCGATTTTGGTAGCGATCATCGTAGTCATTTTAGCAACATTATTCTTAAATAAGACAGCAACAAAATTGTATATTGAAAGTGTAGGTATCAACCCAAGAGCCAGTCGTTTGTTTGGACTGAATTCTACAAAGATCATCTTTATTACATATGCAGCCTGCGGACTTTGTGCAGGAATCGCAGGAATGATCGCAACATCAAGAATCACATCCATTGATGCAAATAACGTAGGAAACTTGATGGAATTAGATGCGATCTTAGCAGTAGCACTTGGAGGAAACTCTCTTGCAGGTGGTAAATTCTCAGTCGCAGGAAGTGTTATTGGAGCGATCACGATCCAGGCATTATCTACAACATTATATGCAATGAAAGTAACTGGAGATCAGCTTCCACTTTATAAAGCGATCGTGGTTATCATAATCGTGACATTACAGTCTCCAGAATTTAAGAAATACTTAAATCGTATTAAAGCAAAACGTGCAGCAAAAACTGCTGGAGAGAAGGTGGCATAATGGCAATGGTAGAGAAAATTAAAAATAAACTTAGAGGAAATGGATTTTTGCTTGCAGTTACGATCGTATTATTCTTCGTACTCTATATTGCAGGTGCGATCCTTTACGGAGATCGAAACTTTACAAGCCCACAGGTGTTTTTAAACTTGTTCATTAGTAATGCTGGATTGATCATTGCAGCCGTTGGTATGACATTTGTACTGATCACAGGAGGAATCGATATTTCGATCGGTTCCGTCATCGGTGTTGTTTGTATGATGCTTGCATGGATGATGGAAGTGAAGCATATGAGCGCAGTCGTTGCAATTATTCTGGTATTAGCATTTGGTGTGATCTTCGGATTGGTTCAAGGATTTTTAGTAGCTTATTTAAAAATACAGCCATTCATCGTAACACTTGGAGGAATGTTCTTTGCCAGAGGTCTTACAGCATTGATCAGTTCCGATATGATCAGTATTGAAAATCCAACATTTTTAAGTCTTGCAAACTATCGAATTTATTTTGGATTTATTACATATTACAACAATCGAGGAGTTGCAATGCATCCTTATATCTACCTAAGTGTTGTCATTGCATTATTGGTTGTAGCGATTTCCTTTGTGATCCTTCGATACACAAAATTTGGACGTGCCGTATTTGCAGTAGGTGGAAATGAACAGTCTGCATTATTAATGGGATTAAATCCTAAAGTTACAAAATTAAAAGTTTATGTGTTAAATGGATTTTTAGCATCATTAGCTGGATTTGCTTTCTGCTTAAACTCTTGTGGTGGATTCGTAGAGCAGGCCAGAGGATTTGAGATGGATGCGATCGCAGCAGCAGTTATTGGTGGAACACTTTTAACAGGAGGTGTTGGAACTGTCGTAGGATCACTATTTGGATCACTGATCAAGGGTATCATTGAAACGATCATTACATTCCAGGGAACATTATCATCCTGGTGGACAAGAATCGTGATCGCATTACTTCTTTGCTTCTTCGTAATCTTACAGAGTGTATTTAAATCAATTCGTGAGAAGCGTCTTGCACAAGGTAATGAAAAGTAGATAGTTATATTTGGTTGATGTATTAAAGGAGGAAAACAATATGAATAATATGCCAAAAACAAAGATCGGGATCGTAGCAGTCAGTCGTGACTGCTTCCCAGAAAGTTTATCAGTTACAAGAAGAGAAGCATTGATAAAAGCATATAAAGAAAAATATGATCCTGAGGACATTTATGAATGTCCAGTCTGTATCGTGGAGAGTGAGATTCACATGGTACAGGCATTAGAAGATATTAAAAAAGCAGGATGTGATGCATTAGTTGTTTATCTTGGAAACTTTGGACCAGAAATCTCAGAAACACTTCTTGCAAAACACTTTGATGGACCAAAGATGTTTGTGGCAGCAGCTGAGGAAAGTGGTGATAACCTCTTAGATGGAAGAGGAGATGCATATTGTGGAATGTTAAATGCAAGTTATAATCTGAAATTAAGAAATATAAAAGCATATATTCCTGAATATCCAGTAGGAACAGCAGAAGAATGTGCAGATATGATCCATGAATTTTTGCCAATCGCAAGAACAGTAAAAGCATTAAGTGAATTGAAGATCATAAGTTTTGGACCAAGACCACTGAACTTCCTTGCATGTAATGCACCGATCAAACCATTATATGATCTTGGAATCGAAATTGAAGAAAACTCAGAATTAGATTTATTTGAAGCATTTAATCAGCATGAAGGGGATGAAAGAATTCCTGCGATCATAAAAGAAATGGAAGAAGAACTGGGTGCAGGAAATAAAAAACCAGAGATTCTTTCCAAGCTTGCACAGTATGAACTGACATTAAAAGACTGGATCAGGGATCATAAAGGTTACAGAAAATATGTAACAATTGCCGGAAAATGCTGGCCAGCATTCCAGACTCAGTTTGGATTTGTACCATGTTATGTAAACAGTCGTTTGGCAGCACAGGGAATTCCAGTATCCTGTGAAGTAGATATCTATGGTGCATTAAGCGAATTTATTGGAACGGTTGTAAGTCAGGATGCTGTGACATTATTAGATATCAACAACTCCGTACCAGCAGATATGTATAATGAAGAAATTAAAGATAACTATGACTATACACAAAAAGATACATTTATGGGATTCCATTGTGGAAACACAGCAAAATCTAAATTATCTTTCTGTGAGATGAAATATCAGAAGATCATGGCAAGAACATTACCGGAAGAAGTGACACAGGGAACATTAGAAGGTGATATCGCACCAGGAGATATTACATTCTTCCGTTTACAAGGTACAGCAGATACAAAATTAAGAGCGTACGTTGCACAAGGAGAAATCCTTCCAGTAGCAACAAGATCTTTCGGATCTATTGGTGTATTTGCTATCCCAGAAATGGGAAGATTTTACCGCCATGTACTGATCGAAAAGAATTTCCCACACCATGGAGCTGTTGCTTTTGGTCATTTTGGAAAAACTTTATATGAAGTATTCAAATACATTGGTGTTGATGTCGATGAGATTGGATTTAATCAGCCAAAGAATATGCTTTATAAGACTGAGAATCCATTTTCATAAATAAATTTTACCTATTAACTTTTTACTCCTTCTTGGGAAAAACTGCATGCGGTTAGCATGCAGTTTTTTTCTATGCTTAGAAAAACAAGTAAAAATATTACTAAATACTATGACTGTTTGTGCGGAGCAGCACAAGAGTTACGGACGACAAGATTACATGGAAGTGTCAGACGAATCGGAGTCTGCTGCTCCAGAGAATCTTCTTTTGTCCGAAGTAAAATATAATGAGCAGCATATTCTCCCATAAATTCAGCCGGTGTATGAATCGTTGTCAGCGGAGGGTTTGAAAAACTTGCAACGCTGATATCATCAAAACCAATGATGGATATATCATCTGGAATTTTATAACCATTCTCATATAAAGCACGCATTGCACCGATTGCAAGAGGATCACTGGCAGAGAAAATAGCGGTTGGAAGGTCGCCATCAGCAATCATTTGTTTTGTCATGTTATATCCGGATTCAGCAGAATAATCTCCCTCATAAATAAAAGATTTATGGTCAATGGAATGTTCCTGGCAGAAGTTGATGAAGGTATCTTTACGTTCTTCAAAATATACACTGTTATCAGCGAGAACTTCCTTCCCGCCAAGATAAGCAATCTTTCGATGGCCAAGATCATACAAATAATCTAATGCTTCAGTAACTGCCTGTTGGAAATCAAGATTGATCGTATCACAATAAATCTTTGGTGTCTTCATATCAACAAAAATAGTGTTGGAATTAAGTTTTTGAAAAGACTTAATCTGAGATTTATTAAATTTACCAATACAAATCAGACCTTGAAGATCCTTGAGTGTGTCAGGATAATTGCAATCGCTCTGGAAAGCACGGACAACGTGGATATTATGATCGGCACAATATTTTTCAATACCGACACGGATTGCCTGATAATAAGGATCTTCCAGTTCCTGAAAGACAGAATACCATTGAAAGATACCGATAGAAATCGATTTTTCAACGGTATTTTTTAGATGCTTTGTATAATTTAATTCCTGGGCAACCTTTAAAACGCGCTGTTTTGTTTCGTCGGTTACACTCAGGGTATCGTCTTGGTTTAAAATTCTTGATACAGTTGCAGCAGAAACAGATGCTTTCTGTGCAATGTCTTTGATTGTTGCCATGGAGATAAAATCCTTTCTCATAAATATTAATTTATCTCATTATAACAGAGAAAAGCACAAAAGTAAATTTAGTAAAATAAAAGTAAAAAATTTAGTAAAAATATATTGACAATTTTACTAAAAAGTTTTACTATACAAGTATCAAAGACAGTTTACTAAAAACAGGAGGAAAGAAAAATGGGAACAACTAATGGAAAGGTTCCAGGCAGAGTAAAATATACTTTTGCATTTGGAGCATTGGGAAAAGATTTAATTTATGGAATGATGGCGACATTCGCTATGATCTACTTTACGGATGTATTGAAAGTATCACCGGGGTTTGTAGGAATCGTTTTCTTCGTAGCAAAACTTTGGGATGCATTTAACGATCTGTTTATGGGAATGATCGTAGATAACACAAGATCACGCTTTGGAAAATTCGTACCATGGCTAGTGATCGGAACTTTAGTCAATTCCGTTGTGTTTGTCGTATTATTTACTGACTTTAAATTAACAGGAACTTCACTTTGCATCTTCGTTGCAGTGATCTATGTATTATGGGGAATGACTTATACGATCATGGATATTCCATACTGGTCTGTAATTCCAAACCTTACATCAGATCCACACGAACGAGAAGTTGTTTCCGTTTTACCTAGAATTTTCGCAAGCATTGGACAGTCATTAGTCATCGCAGGATTCGGTGTTCAGATCATTGCAGCATTAGGTGGAGGATATATCGGATATCATCGTTTTGCTATGATTATTGCAGGAACATTTATTCTTACGATCGGTGTTGCAGTTTGTAACCTGAAAGTCAAAGAAAACAATGCACCAAGTGAGAAGATTTCTTTCAAAGATGTATTCTCAATCATTAAGAAAAATGACCAGTTACAGTCAGCTGTAGGACTGATTCTTTTATATAATGTAGGAATTCAGTTTATCATGGGTGTTGCAGTTTACTACTTTACATATGTATGTGGAAATGCCAACATGTTATCAGCCTTCATGATCAGCGCATCTATCGCAGAAGTTGTTGGGTTGATCATCTTCCCAGAAGTAGCAAAGAAATTATCCAGACATACATCATTTTTACTGGCATGTATTTTACCATTTATTGGTTTAGCATTATTATTAGTCGTTGGATTTGTATGCCCACAGAATATCGTATTAACAGCAGTTGCAGGAGTGATCGTAAAGACAGGAACAGGATTAGAACTTGGATGTGCGACAGTATTCTTATCTGATGTCGTTGACTATGGTGAGTACAAACTGGGAACAAGAAATGAATCCGTTGTATTCTCTTTACAGACATTGATCGTAAAATTCACAGCGGCTTTAACATCACTTTTCATTGGATTTGCACTGGAACGTACAGGATATATTCCAAATCCAAACGCAGTACAGTCTGCATTAACATTAAATTCTATTCGATTTTTAATGTGTGCGATCCCAGCGGTGTCCATGCTTGTAGCCTATGTAGTTTATAAAAAAGCCTATCATTTGGATGACAGTTTCATGAAGAAAGTTATTCAGACAATCGAAGAAAGGAGAGCAAATCGCAATGCCGAACAGTATTAAAAAATTAGAAGAAGCTTTTAAAGAAGGGAAATATGATCAGTTATTAAAAGATATCTATGTAGATGAAAGTGTTCTTGCATATCAGCAGGAACGTTATATCAAAGCATTAGAATCCTTTAAAGATATTTATGGAGAAAAAGAAGTAGAAATCTATAGTGCTCCAGGAAGAAGTGAAGTAGGAGGAAACCACACAGACCATCAGTTTGGAAAAGTTCTTGCAACTTCCATTAACTTGGATGCGATCGCAATCGTTGCAAAAAGAGATGACGATGTGATCGATCTGAAATCAGAAGGATATGAAAGAATCATAGTAAGTCTTAGTTCTTTTGACCCAGCTAAAGCAGAAAAAGGAACATCACAGGCACTGATTCAGGGAGTTGCTTCTAAATTAAAAGAAGAAGGATATAAAATCGGTGGATTTGAAGCTTATGTAACAAGTGATGTACTAAATGGGGCTGGAATGTCATCTTCTGCTGCATTTGAAGTATTGATCGGAAATATTTTATCTGGGTTATATAATGATATGAAAATCGATCCTGTATTTTTGGCGCAGGCCGGACAGTATGCAGAGAATGTATACTTTGGAAAACCATGTGGATTGATGGATCAGATGGCATCTTCCATTGGAGGTCTGATCAATATTGATTTTGAAGATCCTCAAAGTCCAAAAATCAAAAAGGTTGAAGTGGATTTTGAAGAATATGGACACAGCTTATGCATTGTGGATACAAAAGGATCTCATGCAGATTTAACAGATGATTATGCAGCAATTCCATACGAAATGAAGAAAGTTGCCAATTATTTTAATCAGGAAGCATTAAGAGAAGTTGATAAAGATGATTTTTATTTAAATCTGCCAAAGATCAGAGAAATCTTAGGAGATAGAGCAGTTCTTCGTGCAATGCATTTATTTGAGGAAAATAAACGTGTAGATCAGCAGGTAAAAGCTTTAGAAGAAGGAGATTTTGATACATTTAAGAAATTGATCAAAGAATCTGGTGATTCATCCTTTAAATATTTACAAAATGTATATTCAAGCCATGACCTGACAAATCAGAGTGTATCAATCGGATTGGCGATCAGTGATATTTCCTTAGGTGATAAAGGAGTCAGCCGAGTTCATGGCGGAGGATTTGCAGGAACGATTCAGGCGTTTGTGCCAAATGATATTGTTAGTATGTACAAAAAGAACATGGAACATGTATTTGGTGAAGGAGCATGTCATGTCTTAAAAGTACGTCCATACGGAGGAATGAAGGTATTATAAGATGATGAAAGTAAGAATGATAGAACAAAGAGATAACGGAGTCTGCTTATTCGAATTAAAAAATGATGAGATCAAAGTGATCACAAGTAACCTTGGATGTCATGTATTATCTGTATTTACAAAAGACAGAGAAGGAAACTTTGGGGATGTTGTTCTTGGATTTGAGAATGTGGAAGATTGTTGGCATGGAGATGGAAGTTACATGGGAGCGATCGCCGGACGTGTTGCAAATCGTATCGGAGATGCAAAGTTTGAATTAAATGGAAAGACATACGAATTGGCAGCAAACAATGGAAAGAATTCTCTCCATGGAGGAATCAAAGGATTTAATCAAAAGATATTTAAATATGAATTGTTGGAAGATGGAATCCGTTTTATCTATCTCTCACCAGATATGGAAGAAGGATATCCGGGAAATCTTTATCTGAAAGTTGTGTATCGTTTATGCGATAATACATTAAAAATGGAATATGAAGCAGTATCCGATCAGGATACACTGATCAATATCACAAATCATTCTTACTTTAATTTATCTGCTGGAAAAGATAAAATTTATCATCATCAGTTAAAGGTAAAAGCGGATGAGATTGCATGTGTTGATGAAAACTGTCTTGCCAATGGAACATTTTTAAAGATAGAAAACACACCATTTGACTTTAAAGAATTTCATGAGATCGGAGAGCGGATCAACGATGATCATGAACAGTTAAAACTTGCCGGAGGTTATGATCATTCTTTCATGGTAAAAGATGAAGAAGACCAGTTGATCCTATATGACAAAGAAACTGGAAGAAAATTAACAATGACAACAACACTTCCATGCATTCAGGTATACACAGGAAACTTCCTGTCTGGCGGATGTAATGGAAAAGGTGGGAAACCATACGAAAACAGAGATGGTGTTGCCTTAGAAGCCCAGTTCTTACCAAACTCCATACATATAGAAAAAGAACCAAAGGTAATTTTAAGAAAAGGCGAAGAATACGAAGCAGTAACAACATATCGATTTGAGGTGGAATAAGATGGATTTACAAAAAGATATCAAAAAACTTGTAACATATGGACTTGATAAAAAACTGATCATGCCAGAAGATGAAATCTATACGATCAATCAATATCTGGAAGTGTTTCGATTAGATGAATATGAAGATCCTGATATTGAAGGAGAAGAAATCATCCTGCCAGAGATTTTAGATCGTCTGACAGATACAGCTTATGATCGCTATATCATCAAAAGTGATGATATCGTGACAAGAGATTTATTTGACACAAAATTAATGGGAATCCTGACACCAAAACCAAGCCAGGTCATCAAAGAATTCCGTACCTATTACGAAGAGAGTCCAAACAAAGCAACAGAGTTTTTCTATGAATTCAGCCAGGATACCAACTATATCCGAAGAGACCGCGTCAAAAAAGATATGAAATGGAAAGTAAATAGTCCATATGGAGATATTGATATCACGATCAATCTCTCCAAACCAGAGAAAGATCCGAAAGCGATCGCAGCAGCGAAAAATGCAAAGCAAAGTTCTTATCCAAAGTGTCAGCTTTGCATGGAAAATGAAGGATATGCAGGAAGAATGAATCACCCTGCAAGACAGAATCACAGGATCATACCGCTTACGATCAATGATAGCAAATGGGGATTCCAGTATTCTCCATATGTATACTATAACGAGCATTGTATCGTATTTAATGGACAGCATGTGCCAATGAAGATCGATCGGGCAGCATTTACAAAACTATTTGATTTTGTAAAACAGTTTCCTGATTATTTCCTTGGATCAAATGCCGATCTTCCAATCGTTGGAGGTTCCATCTTGACACACGATCATTTCCAAGGCGGTCATTATGAATTTGCTATGGAACGAGCAGAGATTGAAAAAGAATTTACCATCCCAGGATATGAAGATGTCAAAGCAGGAATCGTTCACTGGCCATTATCTGTGATCCGTATTCAGAGTAAAGATGAGAAACGCCTCATTGATCTTGCTGATCATATTTTGAAAAAATGGCGAGGATACACGGATGAAGAAGCATATATTTTTGCCGAGACAGAAGGAGAACCACATAATACGATCACACCGATCGCACGTAAAAAAGGTGATATGTATGAACTGGATCTGACACTTCGTAATAATATCACAACTGAAGAGTGCCCATTAGGACTTTACCATCCACACAATGAGTATCATCATATCAAGAAAGAAAATATCGGGCTGATCGAGGTTATGGGACTTGCTGTTCTGCCATCTAGATTAAAGGCAGAGATGGAACATTTAAGCCAGTGTCTGATCAAAGGAGAAGATATTGTTTCTAAGGAAGATTTAAAGAAGCATGCAGCATGGGTTGAAGAAATCAAAGGAAAATATACAGATATCAATAAAGGAAATGTCATGGATATCTTAAAAGAAGAGATCGGACAGGTATTTGTTAAAGTTCTTGAAGACGCCGGAGTTTATAAATATAATGAAGAAGGAAGAAAAGCATTCGACCGATTTATTGCAGTTTTATAATGACAAGGTCATAGAAAGGAAAGCAAGACAATGAAAATATTAGTATTAGGCGGAGCTGGATACATAGGTTCTCATACAGTATACGAACTGATCGATGCTGGAGAAGAAGTCGTGATCATCGATAATCTGGAAACAGGACATATCGAGGCAGTTCATCCACAGGCGAAGTTTTATAAAGGAGATTTAAGAGATAAAGACTTTGTAGACAGTGTACTAGATCAGGAAAAAGATATTGATGCAGTCATTCATTTCGCAGCAAATTCCTTAGTTGGAGAAAGTATGGTCGATCCATTAAAATATTATGATAATAACCTTTGTGGAACAAAAACAATGGTACAGTCTTTAGTAGAACATGGTATCGATAAGATTGTATTTTCCTCAACAGCAGCAACTTATGGAGAACCAGAAAAGGTACCGATCGTGGAGACAGACCGCACAGAACCAACAAATACCTATGGAGAGACAAAGCTTTCCATGGAAAAAATGTTTAAATGGGTTGGACGCGCTCACGGACTTCGTTATGTATCTTTAAGATACTTTAACGCCTGCGGAGCACATGTAAGTGGACAGATCGGAGAAGATCATAATCCAGAAACACATTTGATCCCATTGATCTTACAGGTGCCAAATGGCAAAAGAGAAGCAATCAGTATTTTTGGAACTGATTATGATACAAAAGATGGAACTTGTGTAAGAGACTATATTCATGTAACAGATCTTGCACAAGCACATATTCTGGCAGTGAAATACTTAATGGAAGGTAATGAAAGCAACATCTTCAATCTTGGAAATGGTGTTGGATTTACTGTAAAAGAAGTCATCGAAACAGCCAGAAAAGTGACAGGAAAGCCGATCAAGGCTGTGGAAGAAGGAAGAAGAGCTGGAGATCCGGCTGTCTTGATCGCTTCCAGTGAAAAAGCGAAGAATATCCTTGGCTGGAAGCCAGAACATGCAGATCTTGAAGAAATCATTGCATCCGCATGGAAATGGCACAGCAGCCACCCACAAGGATATTGTTCTGTTCAAAAGGAAGACAAATAACTCTTTTTGAACCATAAATCATCCCCGTACCGTTTAGAGCATGTTACCTGGCTCTAAGCGGTACTTTTTTGTTTTCGTAAAATATCTGGTACTATGTTCAAATAAAAAATAAAATGGTGTATACTAAAGAAAATAGTAAGATAAAAGAAGGAGTACGAATCGATGAAACGGTTACTAGGATATTTAAAGGAGCATCTTTGTGTTACGATCCTTGCACCATTATTTAAGATGCTGGAAGCTAGTTTTGAACTATTTGTACCATTGGTCGTTGCCAGCATGATCGATGTAGGAATCGGACATCACGATATTGGATATTTGTGGAAGATGGGAGGATTATTGATCTTACTTGGAATCATTGGATTTTCATTTTCTATCACAGCACAGTATTTTGCGGCAAGATCGGCTGTGTATACAGGAAAGTCGATGAGAAGTGATTTGTTTGCACATATGAATCAATTTTCTTATCAGGAGATCGATCAGGTTGGGACATCAACGCTGATCAACCGCATGAGTAATGATATCAATCAGGTGCAAAATGGAGTTAACATGTTCCTGCGGTTGTTTTTAAGGTCACCATTTGTTGTATTTGGTGCGATGTTCATGGCATTTACGGTGGATCATAAGGCAGCGATTTCCTTTGTATTTACAATCACAGCATTGGCAGTGGTTGTTGGACTGATTTTATGGATCACGATGCCAATGTATAAGAAAGTACAAAAACAGGTTGATGGAGTATTAAAAAGTACAAGGGAAAATCTTCTTGGAATTCGTGTGATCCGTGCATTTAACAGACAAAGAAGTGAGGAAGAGAATTTCAGATTACAAAGTGGACAGCTTTATAACAAACAGATCCACGTTGGAAAGATTTCAGCGTTACTAAATCCTCTGACTTACATGATCATTAATTTGGGAATCATTGCAATCCTATGGTCTGGTGGAAAACAGGTTGATCTGGGTTATTTAACACAAGGACAGATCATTGCCTTGATCAATTATATGTCACAGATCCTTGTAGAACTTGTAAAACTTGCGAATCTTTTGATCATCTTATCTAGAGCGTTTGCAAGTCTTGACCGTGTGGATCAGATTTTTGCATTAGAGCCATCCATGAAGGAAACTGGAAAAACAGATATAGAAGAGAAGAAAGATACACCTATTCTTGAGTTTAAAGATACATCGTTTGTCTATCATGGTGCAAGAAAAGAGACGATCCATCCATTTGATTTTGCGGTGAAAGAAGGCGAAACGATCGGGGTGATCGGAGGTACAGGGTCAGGAAAGAGTACTTTTGTATCTTTGATCGCAAGATTATATGATGTGACATCAGGAAGAATTCTATACCGTGGAGTTGATGAGAAAGAATTAAAACCAGAATTTATCCGAGGAAAGATCGGATTTGTTCCGCAGAAAGCATCTTTGTTTGAAGGAAGCCTAAGAGATAATATGAAATGGGGTAAAGAAGATGCCACAGATGAAGAAATCTATCAGGCATTGGATATCGCACAGGCAAGAGAATTTGTTGATCAGAAGGAACAGGGATTAGACTTTAGAATTGAACAAAATGGAGGAAACTTATCTGGAGGACAAAAACAGAGACTAACGATCGCAAGAGCATTAGTACGTAAACCTGAGATCTTAATTCTTGACGATAGTGCATCCGCACTTGACTTTGCAACAGATGCAAGACTTCGAAAAGCGATCAAAGAAAATACAGATAATATGACAGTATTTCTTGTATCCCAGAGAGTATCAACGATTCGTAATGCTGACCATATCTTAGTGTTGGATGATGGAAAGATTGCAGGAATCGGGACTCATCTACAGCTATTAAAAGAGAATCAGGTATATAAAGAAATCTGCGCATCACAGATGGCAGGAGAGGAGGCATAAGATCATGAAGAAAGACAAAAAACAAAAGACATTACAAAGGATCATGGAATATATGAAGCCTTATCGATTTTTGATCTTTGCGTCTTTAGTGTTGGCGGTGATCAATGTGGCACTGACACTTTATGTTCCGATTCTGACAGGACAAGGTGTGGATTGCATTATATCAAAAGGAAATGTTGATTTTGCAAGATTGATAAGTATTATAAAAACGATCGTGATCTGTATCGTATTGACGGCAGCAGCGCAGTGGCTGATGAATCATATCAATAACCAGATTACATATAAGATTGGAAAAGATTTAAGGATTCAGGCATTTGAACATTTGCAGAAACTGCCATTATCTTATGTAGATGCACACTCCTCAGGAGACTTGATCAGCCGGATCGTAACGGATATTGATCAGTTTACGGATGGATTGCTGCTTGGATTTACACAGTTATTTACTGGTGTGATCACGATCATTGGAACCATTTGTTTTATGTTAGGAATCAATCCATGGATCACATTGGTCGTTGTTATTTTAAGTCCGTTTTCGTTTTTTATCGCAAGTTTTATCTCAAAGCGAAGTTTTAATATGTTCCGGAAACAATCACAGACTAGAGGAAATATGACAGGATTTGTCAATGAAATGCTTGGAAATATTAAAGTAGTCAAAGTGTTTGATCATGGAGAAAAAGCACAGGAAGAGTTTGATCAGATCAATGATGATCTTGCATATTACTCCTTAAGAGCGACATTTTTCTCATCTATCACAAATCCGGCAACCAGATTTATGTATTCAGGAATCTATGCAGGGGTTGCGATCGCAGGATGTATGAGTGTTATTCGCGGAAATATCAGTGTTGGTCAGTTATCAAGTTTTTTAAGTTATACAAACCAGTATACAAAGCCGTTTAATGAGATCACAGGGGTTATCACAGAATTTCAGAATTCTTTAGCTTCTGCGGCAAGAGTTTTTGAATTGTTAGATGAGGAGCCGATGATTCCTGATGCCAAAGATGCGAAGGCATTACAGGATGTGAAAGGAAATGTCGAATTAGAGCATGTGGACTTTTCTTATGTGAAAGAAGTACCTTTGATCCAGGATTTTAATCTGAAAGTGGAACCAGGACAGCGGATTGCAATCGTTGGACCGACAGGATGTGGGAAAACAACGTTGATCAATCTGTTAATGCGTTTTTATGATGTGAATGTAGGAATGATCAAGGTGGAAGGAAATGATATCCGGGATGTCACGAGAGAAAGTCTACGATCCAGCTATGGAATGGTACTTCAGGAGACATGGTTGAAAGCCGGAACGATCCGTGAAAATATCTGCTATGGAAAACCAGATGCAACTGAGGAAGAGATGATCATGGCAGCAAAAGAAGCCAATGCACATGGATTTATCGAGCGAATGCCAGATGGTTATGATACGATCATTACAGAAGGTGGCGGAAATCTCTCTCAAGGACAGAAACAGCTCCTTTGTATTGCAAGGATCATGTTAAGTCTTCCTCCAATGCTGATCTTAGATGAAGCGACATCATCAATTGATACGATGACAGAGATCCGAATTCAGAAAGCATTTGAAACGATGATGAAGGGAAGAACAAGTTTTATCGTAGCCCACCGACTTTCAACGATTCAGAATGCGGATGTGATACTTGTTATGGAAAATGGACATATTTTGGAGCAGGGAACACATGAAGAACTTTTGGAGAAAAATGGTGCGTATGCCAGATTATATAACAGCCAGTTTGCACCAGTATAAATGGTAAGATTTTTGACTGGAGATGTCATATGGAAGAAAAAGGAATGAAAAAAAAGAAAAAATTATTGAGGTTGTTTATAGAAACATTTTATTTAAGTGCATTTACCTTTGGTGGCGGCTATATGATCGTATCTTTGATGAAGAAGAAGTTTGTGAATGAATATCATTGGATCGAAGAAGACGAGATGCTTGATCTGGTGGCGATCGCACAATCAGCCCCAGGAGCAATCGCAGTGAATGGAGCAATCGTTGTTGGCTATAAATTAGCAGGTATCAGTGGTGTGATCGTAAGTGTATTCGGAGCTGTTCTACCGCCATTTTTGATCATATCTGTAGTCTCTGTTTTTTATGAAATATTTCGGGATAACAGGATTGTTGCAGCGATGCTTTCTGGTATGCAGATGGGTGTTGGTGCGGTGATCATCAGTGTTGTGTACGAGATGGCAAAAGGGCAAAGTAAGAAGGAAAACAGAATAGAACTTGCGATCATTATGGTTGTGGCATTTATGGCAAGTTATGTCTTTAATATTAGTGTGATCTACATTATTCTTGCATGTATTGGAGTTGGAATTGTACAATATGGTATTTCAAGAAAGAAGACAGGAGGCAGAGAATGATCTATTTGCAATTATTTTTAAGCTTCTTAAAGATCGGAGCATTTAGTTTCGGAGGCGGATATGCAGCAATGCCAATGATACAGCAGCAGGTGGTAGATGCATATCATTGGCTGTCTGTGTCTGAATTTGGAGATCTCGTGACGATTTCACAGATGACACCGGGACCAATCGCAATTAATGCGGCGACTTTTGTTGGTATAAGGGTAGTTGGATGGCAAGGAGCATTATGTGCAACGATGGGATGCGTATTCCCGGCGTGTGTGATCGTTACAGCAATTGCTTATTTTTATGTAAAATATCGTCATATGGAAGGAATACAAATGGTGTTAAATACCTTACGCCCTGCGGTGATCGCACTGATCTTAACTTCTGGAATTACGATCCTTACGCAGGCATTTTTTCAGGAAAGTCATATAGATCTTCAACAGATCAACTGGATACAGGGTAGTATTTTTATCATTTGTATGTACCTTTTATTGAGAAAGAAAAAAGATCCGATCATTGTCATGCTGTTTGCGGGTGTGCTAAATGTGATTGGAAGCTTTTTCATTTCGTAGGAAATTTCAATGAAATCCCCTATGAAATAAAAAAATGGGAATATAAACGATGAGAGTGGTAAAAGTATAAATAAAACAATAGGAAGTGATAGATTTGAGTAAGATACAAGAAGCGAAGAAACTATTAAAACAATACTTTGGATACGATGAATTCCGCCAAGGTCAGGAACAATTGATCGAGGCAGCATTAAATGGGCAGGATGTCTTAGGGATCATGCCGACAGGAGCAGGAAAGTCTCTTTGTTTTCAGATTCCAGCATTGATGATGGATGGGATTACACTTGTGATCTCTCCACTGATCTCGCTGATGAAAGATCAGGTTGGGACACTGAATCAAGCCGGAATTCATGCGGCATTTTTAAATAGTTCTCTGACACAGGGACAGTATCATACCGCATTAAAATATGCGATGCAAGGAAGATACAAGATTATCTATGTGGCACCAGAACGCTTGGAAACAGAAGGTTTTATCAATTTTGCGCTAAATAGTGGAGTGAAGATATCAATGTTGGCAGTTGATGAGGCACATTGTGTGTCTCAGTGGGGGCAGGATTTCAGACCAAGTTATCTAAAGATTCTGGAATTTTTAAAGAAACTTCCGTATCGTCCTGTACTGACTGCATATACAGCAACAGCGACAGCAGAAGTCAGGGATGATATTATGGATATTTTGAACCTGAGAGATCCATTTGTATTAACGACAGGGTTTGACCGGGAGAATCTTTACTATGCAGTAAAACGTCCAAGGGATAAGTATAGAGAATTACTAAGTTATTTAAAAGAAAAAGAAGAAAAGATGCCAGGAAGCAGCGGGATCATTTACTGTTTATCTAGGAAAAATGTTGAGGAAGTCTGCTATCAGTTAAGAGAAGATGGATTCTCCGTGACAAGATACCATGCAGGATTATCGGATGAAGAACGAAAGGAAAATCAGGAAGATTTTATCTATGACAGAAAGCAGATCATGGTAGCGACAAATGCCTTTGGAATGGGAATCGACAAGCCGGATGTCCGTTTTGTTGTTCATTATAATATGCCGAAGAACATGGAAAGCTACTATCAGGAAGCAGGAAGAGCAGGACGTGATGGAGAACCTGCGGAATGTATCTTATATTATGCGCCGATTGATAACCGAACCAATCGTTTTCTGATCGAAAATGGAGAGGAGAATGAGGAATTAGATGCGATCACAAAGCAGATCGTGATGGAAAGAGACTGGGAAAGACTTCGTCAGATGACATTTTACTGCTATACGAAGGAATGTTTACGTCATTATATTTTAAATTATTTTGGAGAACAGACAAGCGGATACTGTGGAAACTGCTTAAACTGTCTGACCGAGTTTGAAACGGTTGATGCAACAATGGAAGCGAAAGCTATCATCCAATGTATTAGAGATTGTTATCGAGATTTCGGACTATCCACGATCGTAGATATTTTAAAAGGTTCAAAGAGCCAGAAAGTATTAAGCCGTCATTTAGATGAGAATTCACAATATGGAGCATTGGCATCAGAAAGCATTGCAAGGATACGACAGATCATCAATGAAATGTTAGTCTATGGATATCTGGAAATGACAGCTGATGAATATCCGGTTTTAAGCGTTGCAGATATTACTAAGATTGATGATAACTGGAACTTTGAGATCAAGATTCCAAAAGAAGTCGAAAAAGAGAAAGAAGAACGCAAGATTCAGACGAAGAAACGTAAGAAAGCAGGGGCTGTGGCAGCACTTGCTGAGGAAGATACAGAATTGTTCGAAGCATTACGTGTACTTCGAAGAATAATCGCATCCGAACAGAAAATTCCGCCATATATGGTATTTTCCGATAAGACACTGGTACATATGAGTACGATGAAACCTTCTAATGATGAGGAAATGTTAGAAGTCAATGGAGTCGGAGAACATAAGCTTCAGAAATATGGCGAACGTTTTTTAAATGAAATTCAGAAATATAAATAAAATACATAGATAATAGGAAAAGGAATTCCGTATGAACTATTTTGAAACAAATTTAGAAGAAATATCAAGATCCATACAGTTGCTTGCGCAGATATTTGAATATCAGGTGTTTGAACTTCAAGTCGAAGAAAAAGATGGAAATCAAACAGGATATGTTCCATATATGATGAACGATGCAATTGAGTGTTATCTAAGTTTTCATGGACTTCGTATCTCTGGAAAATATGACAAAGACTATGAAGGAGAGATGTGGGCACAACTAGAAGAACGAGAAGGTCGTTATGGGTTGATCGTTCATCAGGGAGAAGAAAGTGTTTTTACAATGTGGTTTGATGAGATCATGGAACATACGAACTGTTACCGGTATCATGAGATCGGACATTTCTGGAGAGATGGAGCTGAGCAGTGGCGCCAGCTAGTCTATATGATTGGAACGATCCGTGAGAAATATCGCTTTTTAGGGGAAGAAGTGTGTAATGATCAAGAGATGGAGATCATGTCACTGATCGAATTTGCACCATTTTATTACTATTTTCCGATCAATGAAGATCCAGAAGAATGGTATGACAAAACCGAAGAAGGATTAGAATGTATGAGAAATCTTGCTATGCAGGCAGGTGATAAAGATTATTTAAAATGGATCGATAAATATGAGAAGCACCCAACCAAACGAATGGAGATGACGCTTGCAAAGAAACTGCAAGATCCAAAGAGACAAGATTTATATGAATTGATCTGCGAGAAAGTCTGCAATGCTTCTGATCCATATCCAGCAAGGAATTATGGAGAAAGAATCGATCAGAAGATTCAACGATACAGGGAACAGGTTGATAAAAAACTGAAAGAACAAGGATTTACAGGAACTTATCCACAATATGAGAGTGAACATTTATCGGTTTGTGTAACAGAAGAACATCCATTTACGATCTTGGAATCTGAAGATTTTAAATTTAAGATTCAGTTGATGATCTCAGAATGCAGAGAAAAACATCCGAGAAAAAATGCTGGATTTTTTAAAGGATATCAAAGAAAAGGCAAAATAAAAAGACTCGATTTTTAATTATGAAAATCGAGTCTTTTCTTTCACTGATTTATTTATTCTTCAGCCGCTTCTTCGTCTTCATCTTCAGGAACAGCTTCAGGTTCTGCGATGTTAACGACCAGAGTATCTTCTGGTGTAACAAGAGAGATTTTGCTGTTAGCAGCTAATGGCAAGTCTTTGACATGGATCATATCACCAACATTGTACTGTGTTAAATCAATCTCAACCTTTTCAACGATATCAGCTGGGAATGCTTTGTATTCGATTTCAGATAAGGACTGTTCAACGATACCATTCTGTACAGCATCTTCGTTTAATAATTCGATCGCAGCAGTTGTGTGGATCTTTTCGTCAGCAACTAATGCCTGGAAGTTGATAAACATTGTTTCGTTTTTCATGGCATTGTAGTCGATTTCTTTTACGATGGCGTCTACATTTTCTCCGTCAACAAGTAAAGTAATATGAGCTCCTTTTTTGTTATCCTTTAAGAATTTAGCGGCTTCACGGGAATCAACTTTCAATGGAATGGAATTTTCGATATCTCTGCCAAACAGATTTCCGATAACATAACCTTCTTTTCTTAATTTTTTAGCCTTTGTTTTCAAATCTCTTTTTTCTGCAGTTAATGTGTTCATAAAAAGTTCCTCCTTGAAAAAACATTAAGATATTATGCATGTTATGGTATAACACCGGAAGTACTTTGTGTATAAAATATATAAATACACAAAAAGAGCTCCCAGTGTAGTGGAAGCTCTTGCTGTATTGTAGGTGTTTCTATGCACTTGAGTTTATTATATCACTACTTTTTAATTTTTAAAGGGGTAAAATTGATGTATTTTTAAAAGAACAAAATGAATAAAAATCACATATATTAAATAGAAGAAAAAAGAAAGGAACGTTTTATCATGAAAGTCGTTTCCACTTCCAACGCACCCGCAGCCATCGGCCCTTACAGCCAGGCGA
>ERZ779861.1789-NODE-1789-length-22573-cov-3.466116_pt1 | contig 22573 bp, 21 predicted proteins | sample MGYA00511558_ERZ779861 | MGnify/ENA primary metagenome ERZ779861 (study PRJEB29588, sample SAMEA2163432) | human gut metagenome | biome: human gut; feature: human-associated habitat; material: faeces | place: Denmark | collected 2008/2010 ...
TAAAATATAGGGGCTTTTGTCGCAAAAATAACCGAAAATCAGAGGCTTCCTAAACAAAGAAAGGAGGCATTATTTTGCGTTATACAGACGACATTCTCTATATTCTCGGGGCGATTTCGGTCACTGCGGCAGGATTTCTCATAAGCGTACCGCTCGGACTTGTTATTTTAGGCGCGGCGTTCCTTGTCAGCTCGTATATTATCGCAAGATACGGCGGCAAATGATACTATCGCGCGTTTTTAACTCATCCGCGTCGTCATGGCAGAGGATTTTTACGGACCTCGGAGTAGGCGGGGCGGCGTCTTCTCCCGAAAGTGCGGAAAAGCTCGGTGCTGTTGCGGCGGCTCACCGTATTTTCACAAATTCTCTGGCGGCTTTACCGTGGCAGATACGTCGAAAGGTCGGAGAAAATCGCACGGAGGCGGAACACGACATTTCGGGAATACTGAAATACCGCGCAAACGAATACATGACGCCGTATATATGCGAGAAAGCCATTTATTCCTATGCTTTTTGGCACGGAACGGGGTACGCCTACATTGACCGCCGAACCAGCGAACTGAGTTCAGAGGACGGCAGAATTTCGGGACTTATTCCACTGCCTATTGAGCCGGAGATTTATGTCGATCCGGTGCGCGGCGTGAAGTGGTATCGTTTCACCCTGCCGGAGGACAATGTTTTCTCGCGGAAGATATCACGCAGCTTTGAGGAATCGCAGTTATTCATCTACCGCTTTGAGACATACGACGGTTCACTCGGGCGCGGCATACTCGATATCGGGCGGGAAACTCTTGACACGGACATTAAGGCTATGAAATACGGGAACCGCTTTTACTCAAACGGTGCGCGGCTCTCCGGTATAGTTGAGGTGGACGGCGAACTTGACAGCGACAAGCGGGACATGCTCCGTGACGAATTCGAGAGCAAATACAGCGGGGAAAACGCTTTCCGTGTCGCCGTGCTTGATCTCGGAATGAAGTACTCGAACGACGCTCCCACGCTCATTACAGTGCGGCTGACTCTCACTCTCTGGGCGCGGCACGGCTGTACTGTTAAAGATGAGCGGGAGGAAATATGCAAAGCGTTAGTAAAGCTCGGAGGGACATACCCTGACGTAATATCTTCCGTATCGGACGGATGGGGGCAATATGTTTACGAAAGCGAATTTTTAGGAAGGGTAACGGAGGTATAAATGGCAAGAATATCGGCTGTTACCTCCGGCGGCAATGATTATTTCAGGGACGATTTACCTGTAGGACTTATTGACGAGCTGCTCACCGCCGAAGCCGACGTAATAGAGCCGTTTATCCGTGAGAACGCGAAGAAGATGCTCTCGGGTCCTTATTCGACGGGGCTTAGTGAAAAGTCTCTCGCTCGAAAGCCGCCGGGATACGGTAAGGACAAGTCGCGTCAGCTCGTTTTGGTATGGCGCGGGACACGTCGGGAATTTATCAAGAACGGCAAAGCGGTACGCCGAAAAGAGATAAGAAACGCGGAGGTTGCTTTTCTGAACGAATACGGCACGAGGAACAATCCGCCGCGACCTTTTATCTTTGACAGCATAGACCGCGGGGAAAAATCTGCCTTTGACAATGCGGAGGTAATATTCCGCTCATGGCAGGAGAAAAACATTTAGAAAAAGACAAGGAGAAAACAAGATGGCAGCAAGTGAAGCTATCACAAAAATGAATCAGGTCAGAAAGACACAGATGGGTGCGACAAAGCCCTACTACGCGAAAATCACCGCAGAGACCGCCGGCTCTCTTCCCACATACGGCACTCCGTCGGATTTTTCGGAATTTGTCAAGGTCACGGAGAACTTAAACAAGGCGGAGACTCAATACTACTCCAACGACGCCATGAGCGAGAACGTATCAAGCGTAAAATACTGCGAGCTGACGTACGACAACAAGGGTGTGCCGAACTCCGTTTCCGCCGACATTTTCGGAGTAACGCTTGACGCGGAGAGCGGGGAGATGACATACGGCGGGGACGACACACCTCCGTTCATAGGCTTCGGCTTCTACCGCACTCTCATTGACAAGGGTGAGGTATTCTACGAGGGTGTATTCTATCCGAAGGTGAAGGCGTCTCTCGGAAACAGCACATACGAGACAAAGGGGGACGGCATCACGCTCTCCGGCGACTCCGTAACAATGCTCGCGTACATATGCTCCGACTCCGCCAAGACATGGAAGAAGACCGAAATGTTTGCGACATCTTCCGAGGCTGAAGCGTGGGTCAAGAAGAAGCTCGGCGTGACGGCATGAAGTACGGAAGCACATACACTCTAAACGGGCGGGAATACAGGCTTCTCTACACGGCTGACGCTTATTTTGACATAAACGAGGCTATGGGTGAGGACTTCATGGACAAGCTCGTCTCCGCGGGGCGTGAGTCATATGAGACCGCTCTCGGCTGTTTTATAATTCTTCAGCGCGAGGGGGAGCTTGCCAGGCGTTACATGGGATATGACGCGGAGGACATCGTAACGGAGGGGGAGCTTAGGCGGACTATTTTACCCGGCGACATAATCGGGATAAAGAACGCGGTGCTCGAAGCGATATACTCGGGGCTGAAGATAGAGCGCACGAAAGAAGACGGTCCCATTGACGCGGGGCTTGCGGAATATGAAAAAAAAACTCAATCCGCGAAAAGCCCATGACGCGTGAGGAATTTCTGTCGCTCTGCACGAGGTGCGGGGTATCATGGCGCGACGCTTTACACGAGAGGGTAGGCATGATATTTGAGATTTACCTCGGACGGAGAGGAGGGGGAGAATAATGGCGTCGAGAAACATCACCACTGTATTCACGGTCAAGGGAGAAAACGAATACAAGAAGAAAATCAGCGACATAAACCGCTCGCTCAAGACCATGCGCAGTGAGATGAAGCTGACGGAAAAGGCTTTTGCGGGGAACGACGAGTCTCTTGAAGCTCTCGGGCAGAAATACGACATACTGAAGCGGACTTACGAGACGCAGCAGAAGAAAGTCGAAGAGATAGAAAGTGCGCTGAAATACTCGGAGGACGCTCTTGCCGGATTTGTCAGCCGCGGAGAAGATCTCACAAGTCAGCTCGCCTCTCTCTCGGACAAGATAAACTCGATAAAGGACTCGGGGGCGGACTCTCTCGGGGAGATGGAAGAGCTGCTGAAGCAGAAGGAGACGCTTGAGCGGAATCTGAAGGGCAACACGGAGTCGGAAGAAAAATTCCGTATGTTCTCGGACAACTGGCAGACGCAGCTTAACAATGCGAAATCGGATCTGCTTGACACTAAGCGCGCTCTTGACGACACCTCCGTTTCCCTGGACGAAGCCCGAAAAAAGGCTGACGAATTCGGAGACGGAGCGGAAGGCGCGGGAGAGGACGCCGAAAAGATGGCGGAGAAGACGAACACTTCTCTCGAAACCATTGCTGCAATGGCGGCGACTCTCGGACTTGAGAAGATATTTTCGGGGATTAGCAGTGAGATAAAGTCCTGTCTTGACGCTTCAACCGAATTTGAGACGGCGTTCACGGGAGTTTACAAGACGGTAGACGGCACTGAGGAGCAGTTTGAAGACATTAAAGCCGGCATAAAGGACCTTGCGCGTGAGATTCCCGTCAGCACCACGGAAATAGCGGGAGTGGCGGAGAGTGCGGGTCAGCTCGGTATTTCGGCGGAGAACATTTTAGCCTTCACGGAAGTCATGATAAAGCTCGGCACCGCTACGAACCTATCTTCCGTCGAAGGTGCGTCCGCTCTCGCTAAGTTTGCGAACATCACGAAAATGTCGTCGGACGACTACGGACGGCTCGGTTCAACCATAGTAGACCTCGGAAACAACTTTGCTACGACGGAGCGCGACATTGTTGAGATGGCTACCCGTCTGGCTTCGACCGGTGCTGTTCTGGGACTCAGCGAAGCGCAGATTTTAGCTATTGCGACCGCTCTTTCCTCTGTCGGCATTGAAGCGGAGGCGGGCGGTTCTGCGTTCTCGAAGCTGCTCAAAAATGTAGCTGTCGGTGTGGCGGGATATCCTAAGATACCGAACATTCTTGAAGAAAGCGGACTCACCATCGAGGAGCTGAAGAAGTTAGCTCTCGAAGGCGGTGCGGAATTCAAGGCTGTTGCAAATCCTCTCGGGTACTCGACCAAACAGCTCCACGACATTGTTGACGGCTACACGATGCTCGAAAACATGGGTGAGCTTACCGGAAAGACGGCGGATCAGTTTGTTAATGCATGGAAAGCAGCGCCGCTTGAAGCTCTGAACGATTTTATAAACGCGCTCGGGCAGGTCGACGAAAACGACGGAGGGGCTATACAGATACTTGAAGACCTCGGGATAAAAGAGGTGCGTATGTCTAACGCCACTCTGTCTCTCGCGTCCTCGAACAACATACTCTCCCGTGCTCTGAATGCGGCTGAGGAAGCGTGGGACTCGAACACTGCGCTCAACGAAGAGGCTTCCCGTGCGTATTCCACCACTGCGTCGAAAGAGCAGCTGCTGAAAAACAACACTGAGCAGCTAAAGCAGGCTATAGGAGACGACTTTATCACCACGCTGTCTCCTGCGCTTGACGTGCTTACTTCTCTTGCAGGCAGTGTGACGGACGCAGCTGAAGACTCTCCCGCGCTGTCCTCGTCTCTTGCGGGAATCGGAAGCGGGCTTGGCACTATTGCAGGTGCGGCGTCTGCTGCGGGAGTGATCAAGGCTATTGCGTCCGGCATAAAGCTCATCGGAGACGGTGCTGCCTCTGCTGTTACGGGGACGGGCATTTTCGCGGGGCTGATTGCGGCGGCTTACACCTATCACGAGAACGTGACGAAGCTGCCGGAGGAGACGCAGAATCTTATCTCTTCCAGCGACAGAATTATTGAGTCGATTTCTTCCGCTCGTGACGCTTATCGTGATGCCGGAGACGACGCGGAGATTATGCAGGACAAGGTAGGCAAGCTCGTCGATAAGTTATTCGAGCTATCCGACAAGATGCAGAAAACTCCGGCGGACGAGGCTATTATAAAGGACTGTGTGGACAGGCTAAACTCTTATCTTCCCGGTCTTGGGCTAACGTGGGACAGTGTTACCGGCTCTATCAATCTCTCGCGCGACGCTATTTACGAGTTTGCCGAAGCGGCGGGAGAGATGGACAAGCTGGAGCGTATACGGGACTACATGAGCGAGCTGTCCGGAAAGAAGCTTGATCTTGAGATAAACAGCGGACTGCTTGAAAACGAGCTGAAGGACGCGGAGGACGCTCTCAGAGAAGCACAGAATGCTCTCGAAGGTGCAAACTCACGCGGAATGCTTTATAATCTCATGGCAAATTTCAATCCCAACGTGAAGTCGGTAAACGATTACTCAAACGAAGTGGACGCGGCTATGCGTAGGGTCAGTGAGCTTCGTGACCAACTCAAAGAAAACAAGATAACCGAGGAAGAAGCGGAGCGGGAGCTTGAGTCGATAAAGCAGCTCTACAACACGGAAACCGTCGAATACTACACGTCGAAGCTTGCGGATCTGAACTCGGAGCTGAGTGATTTACGTTCTGTTTACGGGGAGCTTGCCGAGGTCGAGGGGCTTTCGATAAACTCATGGCAGATGACGGACAAGGATTTTGAAAGCGCTATATCCGGAATCAGCGAGGAGACAAAGAAAAAGCTGCTTGAACTGCGGGATGAGTTAAAAAATCTGGCGGCGGTGCTGAACGACACGAAGGCTGAGGCGGAGAGGGCGTACAAGAGCGGTGCGGAGGTCGGTTCATCCTACGGACAGGGACTTGTTGACGGGGCTGAAAGAAGCACAAAGCAGCTGAAGCAGGTATCGCACAATCTCCACAGTGTCCTTGAGGAAGAAGGCAAGGAGACGCTTGACATTCACTCTCCGTCGCGCAAGGCTCGTGAACTCGGTGAAAACTGGGGAGAGGGTCTTATACTCGGCTTAAAGGACAGGTATGCGGCGGTAAAAACTGCGTCTGACGAGCTATCGGGCGGAATACTCGCGGGGATGGCACGGGATGCTTTATCGGGAATATCGAAGGCTTCCGCTGTATCTGGCGAGAGGGTTTCGCTTCCGTCTGTTTCTTCATCCGGCGAGAGGGAGAACGTATTCCGTGCGGACGTGCCTATCATATTACAGCTTGACGGCAATGTGCTGTCACGGACGGTATCTCGCATACAATGGCGCGACGACAGGTTAAGCTCACGTGCAAGGGGAGGATAACATGGACAAGCTGAAAATTTACTCTTCATCGGGCGTATACATACGGGACATTGACAGCGTTATTTCCTGCACTTTCCGTGATTCTCTCGCGGGGGAGTGTTCTCTTGAGTTTTCGCTTCTTTCATCCGACTGTGTGGGGATATCAGAGGACGGGCTTATACTCCTCGGCTCGCTTTATTTCCGCATATCCGGTGTGAAGCGTTCACTTTCGGGAGGGCTTTGTGTTTGCTCATACACCTGCGAGCACGAGTCGATGGCTTTATCTGACGACAAGGTTGAGGCTTTCTCTTACTCCGGTTCTGCGTCCGGTGCTCTCGGTGAAATTCTCTCCGGTACTGCTCTGACTGCGGGTACTGCTCCCGTGACAAGTGTTGAGATAGACGAGACGAGTACAAACCGCCGCCGGCTGCTCAGCATACTGACGGAGAAGCTGGGGTATGAAGCCGAATTTGCTCTGCACAAGGTGAATTTAGTATCACACCGCGGAAGGACTCTGTCATACGACATATCGCGCTACGCTGATCTCACGGAAACGCGGGACGGGGACAATGTATCATACGAGCTGACGCTGTCTGTAGGCGACTACGGAATCGGGGACGAGGTGAGGGTACTTTGTCCGGCTCTCGGCATAAGTGAGCGCAGGAGGATAATCGAGCTGTCATACGAGCCGTACAATGCCGACTTTATGCGTGTGACTGCAGGGGACTATGTTCCTGAAATTACGGACTCGATAGGTGATGTACGCGGAAAAGTTGACGACTTACGCAAGGACACGGAGGAAGCTCTCGCGGACACGGCAAAAAAGTCGGATCTGACGGCGTCGATTGACACGTACATAAACAGCGAAGAGGGCAAGGCTTCAATCATACTCTCGCTCTCCGGCTCATACGCGACTGTAGATGATTTAACGGGATACACGAAGAAGACGGAGCTTTCCGCGGAGATAGGTGCATACATTGACACTCACGAGGGTACGGCTAAGATTATAAACGTGCTCTCGGGGACGTATGCAACTGTTGACGAGCTTGGAAACTTTGTGGATAAGACGGAGCTTCGGACGGAGATAGGCTCTTACATTGACTCTTCCGCGGGGGTGGCTAAGATTATTTCCGCCTGCTCCGGCACATATCAGAAAAAGTCAGACATGGCGGGATATGTGACGACGACAACTCTCACGTCCTCGATTGAGCAGTACATTGACACGACTACGGGAAAAGCTAAAATAGTTTCCGCCTGCTCCGGCACGTATCAGACGAAGGCGGGGATGAGCGACTATGTAAAGTCAACGGAGCTGAACACCACCGTTGCGCAGTACATTGACTCTGCTGCGGGAAAAGCGAAGATAGTTTCCGCCTGCTCCGGCACGTATCAGACAAAATCTGACATGGGGGACTATGCAAAGGTATCGGCACTGACTTCAATAGAGCAGTCGGTATCGGATGTGGAGGCTTCCATCACTTTGTCCTCTTCCTACTCGCAAAACACGATAGGCACGAATGTATACGCGCTCCTGCAGCTTGTATCGAACGCGAACTCTTCTTCGATTAAGCTGAAGGCGGACAAGATAGACTTCACGGGATTTACGACATTCCTGCGTGCGTCAGACCTCGGCTCATCCGGCACTACTTCCATAGACGGCGGGAGAATCAAGACGGGCACAATTTCGGCGGACAGGATTGATGTATCTAACTTAAAGGTATATGAGCTTTACGCGAAAAGCGGCACAAGCACTTTAAAAATTCTTTCCGCGACAGGCAGCACTATCACTTTCGGCGGACAGGGGGCATTCACCTCTATTAAAATATACTGCGGCACTGCTACGTCAAGCGGAATAGAACTCGGTGTGAACTCATCAAGCTGTGTTACTGTCGACACATCGGGCAAGGCTTTTTACGCATTCGGCTCATATGCTCTCGGCAGAACTGCGAATCCGTGGAAGACGCTTTATATTGGCGACTCCGCTTCGCTTTTATGGACGATGGACGCAAGCGGGCTTATACCATCTTCCACTACGCTCGACCGGTTCAACATCGGGTCGGACACAAAGAGAGTAAACAAAATCTACGGCAAGGAGTTATCTATACAGACGAAGGTTCAGCTCGGCACTGCAACTACCTCTACTCTCGGATTCTTCGGCACAACTCCCGTGGCACGGCAGACTGTATCAAGCACCGCAACTGTCGCGACACTGATTACGGCACTGAAAAAATACGGACTTATTGCATAAGGAGGGACAATACATGAAAATGAAATCACTGGTCGACGCTGTTCCGGCTCTGAGAAAGCTGTCGGGGCAGGACATGGCTGTCGGAGATCTTCACGCGCTGCACATGCTTATCGAAAAGGCGACGCCGCACCTGAATTTTTACGACGAAAAGAAGGGGGATATTATATCAAAATACTGCTCCGATGAGGGTGGAAAGACAACACCGAAGCCGGAATGCGTATCCGCACTTGAGGAGGAAATGAAAGCACTGCTTGACATTGACATTGACGACGTACCGACGCTTTCTCTGCCCGGGGACGGGATAAAGCTATCGTATGCGGAGTATATTTCGCTCGACGGCATTATATCTTTCGGGGGTGACAGGGAATGATAACGGGAACCGTAAAGGGGCAGGCGCTTCGCATTTCTTCTCCGACTATAGCCGCGGACACGATAAGCTATCTCACGGCGAGGTTTGTTTTCACTTCCGACTGGGACGGGGCTGTCAAATTCGCTCACTTCTCATGCGGAGAGAATAATTATTCCGTACCGCTCACTGACGACGAAATCAGAGAGGGAGACAAGCTGAATCTCGGCGCAGGGACATGGAAGGTATGGCTTCACGGGGAGAGGTACGAGGGCGGCGAGCTAACACAGCGTATCACGACGGAAGAGGCTTTACTTGTAGTCCGCGCAACCGGAAGCTTTGAGGGAGGACCGTTTCCGACTGCTCCGAGTGAGATAGAGAGGCTTCACGCCGAGTTTGACAAGGTAAAGCGTGGTGTGCAAGCGGACTGGGGACAGAATGACGAGACTGCGGCGGATTTTGTGCGGAATCGACCGTTTAGGGAAGTCGGCGATGGGCTTGAAGTGGACGAGGACGGAACAATATCAGTACGCGGCATAAAAAAAGTCACACGCGAATGTTCATTCACCGATCAGATTGAGCTTGCCGACGCTACTGAATACAAACTGACTAATGTTGCCGCTCTCACTTTAATTTATCCCGCGGGGGATTTTGAGTGTTGGCTTAGATTATATATTACAGAAATTGATAATGATTCTGCAATGAAAATCGTTTTTCCAGAAAGTACAAAATTTATTGGTAAAAAGCCTAAATATTTAATAGGTGAAATATGGGAAATGTCGATAAAAGACGGCGTTGTTATTGCGCAGAAAGTCGGTGACGGCACATGATGAGACGACGTAAACTTATGGTTATACAAGATGAAGATGAATACTTTGTGCCAAAGTTGTTTACTGTTAATTTATCTTCTGAATCAGTTAAAGCCGGTAAGAGATTCGGAATCGGAGCATTGACATCTTTAGATGCTGATAAGCTTATTGTTGAATGTTTGGGCGGTGAATATGAGATAACAGCTGATAATGCTGAACTTGTTGACCTTGGCGTCGCTGATACTTATTCATATTCTTGCATGATCAAAGCTCCGAACACAATGTCAAAAGGAGAAATTATTACGCTTACCGTTCGGGCGTGTAAAACAGGAAACTCCTCAAAACAAAGTAAACCTGTAATACGAGAAATCACAATCAAATAAGGAGACCCACATGACCACAATAATATCGGCAATAATCGCGGCGGCGGCGTCTCTCATTGTGTCCGTTATCAACTCATCCGCGCAGCACAAGAAGTACATAGCGGAGCTTGAGAAGCACGACGCACTGAACGCCTACCGTCTCGCGGAGCTTGAAAAGAAAGTCGACAAGCACAACAATCTCGTCGAAAGGACGTACCACCTTGAAGAAAAGGCGGCGTTGACGGACGAGAAAATCAAAGGTGTAAACCGCCGTCTTGAGGACATTGAAAAAGGCGGGGACGCGCACTCTCTCGCATGAAAAACGAGACTACAAAAATTCTGCTAATGCTCAGCTGGGCTGTGACTCTTATTTTCTCCGCTCTCGCCGCACTCTTCCCTGTTTTCGGGATTTCTGCCGAGGGTGTTGGAGTTATTGCACCGCTCGCATGGGCAGAAGTGACCGCGCTGAACGGATTTTACGTCTGGAAGGCAAAAAACGAGAACCGCGCGAAATACGCTCAACGGTTCATCAGCGAAATTGCAGACAAGTACGGCATTGAATCCGCCGCGCTTATTGCAGAAACTGTTTTAAAAGATTAGGAGGACAACTATGGACATCAAATCAAAACTCACAAGCCGCAAGCTCTGGGCAGCTGTCGCGGGAATAGTCGTCGGTCTTGTCGTCGCTTTCGGAGGGGACGGGGAGACTGTAAAAACCGTAGCCGGCAGCGTTATGTCGGTCGTTTCCGCTATTGTTTACATTTTGGCGGAGGCGGGTATTGACAAGGCTTCGGCAGATTCCGCGGTGCAGGTGGAGAATTTGCATCTTGACACTGACACCGGAAAAATGACCGAATTAAAGGAAGGAGACGCGGAAGAAGATGGCACTGAAAGTAATTGACGTCTCCGCTCACAACGGGAACATAATCTGGAACAAGCTGTACGGCATGGTCGATGCGGTGATTCTCCGTGCGGGATATCGCGGATACGGTCCTGCCGGCACTCTCGCGACTGACGCAAAATTCAAGGCAAACGCTTCGGCGGCGAACGCACAGAACATTCCTGTGGGGGTATACTGGCTCTCGCAAGCTCTAAACGAGAGGGAAGCCGAGGAAGAAGCCGCATATCTCGTGAAGCTCCTGAAGCCGTACAAGATAAGCTATCCTGTTTATCTCGACTCCGAATACTGCGAGAGGAACGCAAACGGGCGAGGGGACAGGATAAGCAAGGCGCAGAGGACGGCAAACGCGCTGGCATTTCTGAAAGCTATCGAAAAAGCGGGGTACACGGGCGGATTATACTGTGCGGAAAACTGGTTCACGGATGAGATTGACGGGGGTGCTATACGGGACGCGGGGTACACGATATGGTGCGCACGTCTCGCCGGTAAACCGAGAATAGGGTTACACGACGCATGGCAATACACATGGACGGCTGCTGTTCCGGGGTGCATGGGAAACGTTGACATGAGCGAATTCTACCGTGACTTTGCGGGCGGCAAGAAGAGTGTAGGCGAGGTTGCGGCGGAAGTTATCGCGGGCAAGTGGGGCAATGGGGAGGAGCGGAAGAAGCGGCTTACCGAGGCGGGGTATGACTATGCGGCGGTTCAGCTTGCGGTGAATGAGCGAATGAGGTAAAGAGGATAAAGAAAAAAGAACCTCGGGGGTGGGGTTCTTTTTTTGATGGGGAGTTATAGCAAGACTTCTGAAGATTTTGACGGCTGAACTGAGTAACATATCAGTTTACCGTCTAAATATACTTTGATACCAATGTTTTGTGCCTGCGGAAACGAAGGCAGATTCTTTATTGAAAATACTTTTCCTAAATACTCTGGAAGATAAACCTTAAAATCTATATATTCTTCATAAATAACACTTCTGCCTTTGTTCCATGTCAATGAAACTCTTGCATTAATCGGTTCCAATTCGTCAACTTCTGCTTTTCGTTCTATATATTTTTTTGTGTAATATGAATCCGCAAATAAAATAGATATAGTATTTTCATAATACGAACAATCCGAGATAAAAATGCCATTGTTAAAGAAAATATTATTATTAAAAGTTTTTATAATATCCTTATATCTGGCAAACGCAACATAATTTTCATCACGCAAGAGATTTAATATTGTCATTCGATCAAGATTATTACGGCATAGAATACAACTTATACAAGAAGAGATTTCCATAGCATTAGTATGGTTTATCTCTGCCTGCCGATATGGTTTTGTTTCCTGTATCGTGCTATAATCATTATCGTAAATTTTGTCAAAATCCAATTTTGAAAACTCTTCTATGCCGCTTAAAAAAACAGACTCTTTTTTTGCTTGAGTTTCTTGGGAAAATTGCACCCCCGGAAGCCGCAGTACTTTTTCCAAATCAAACAGTAAAAATATCGGAACCGGTACATTTGCATTTAAATCATCTTTGTAACGCAAAGACTGGTGTTTGTATCCTTCTGTATAGTATTGAGTCGGAATTAATGGTCTATAATATAGTCTTACTTTTGATATAACTTCAGATCGAGTTATACCAATAACCTGGGAGCTGGCATTATCATTTTTCATTACATCATTTTTAGTAGCTTCTGCACGACTATAAAGATACCCTGAGCTTAGAATACTCACAGCGTTAGTAACATCAGTGTAATGAAAAGCGAATCGAGGCCACCATGATACCGGACTGTGATTCTTGCAGTTATCTTGAATTATATCTCTATATTCCACGATGTCACCCCTTGAATGCAATAACTCGTCCTAAAGCCGCATTGATTTGATAACCGTCAATCATTTCTTCGGTTTTAGAATCATATAATTTGATTTTTGACAAATATCCCGTAGCACAAAGTAATCCATATACAAGGATTCTCTTTTCATCTGCTTCTTTTTCGGAAAATACACACTTTTCTCTGATATCATCCCAAATTTGATATAATTGATCTTCGTCAACTGTCCAATCTAATTTATCATCTATTGTGGAAATCTGCAGCTTAGCATCCGAATATGTCATCTTATATTTTATGTTTTTAACTTCAAATGAATACGGACACATTGCGCTTATATAAGTCAAATCGTCTTTTACACCGTTGAATGACATATCTTTCGCATTTGCTTTTAGCCATTCAATAGTTTTATCTGCTTCCTTATGCTCCGGTGTAATATCCGGATTTTTACCAATATATATATATACGTCTATTGGCAGGTCTTTAAGATATTTTTCCATCAAAGGTTTAACATCTGACCATTTCAATTCACCGTTACCACAACCAAGCCGCGGAAAAGCTATAGAAGTAATGTTTTTCTCGGCATATTTTTGCACAAACTTGTTCAGCCCGCTTTCAATATACTCAAGTCTTGAGGGATTTCTCCAGCTTTCTTTCGTAGGAAACAGAAGAAGCCAATGGTCCGCTTCGTAGAATAACATCAACTTTCCTATTGCAAACTGGTGTTTTTCACAGGCAATTTTATATTTATCAAACATTTTAGGGTATCTTTTTTTGAATTCAAGAGCTAACCCTTTTCCCATAACACCAACGGTATTCACTGTATTTACTATTACTTGAGCGGGGCTGTCAAGTATATCCCCTTCAATATATTCAATCATAAATTACCACCTATTTATTCAATTTTGATTTTTTCGCCATTCGGATATACAAACGAACATTTCAAATCACATCCGGAGATAAGTGCTATATCACTCAGTTCTTCCAATGTAAATTTTCCTCTTTTAATTTTTTGGTTGAAAGCCTGAGGAGTTTTATTAAGTCTTCTCGCCATTTCAGCAAGCGAAATATTTGATTTTACACAAAGCATTTTTATCTGTTCATCTATCTGCATATTAAAACCACTCCTTTCATGACTCATTATAAATAATTATGTTTACGTTGTCAATATCTATGTTTATTAATTTTGTGTTATGAAAGTAAAAAAGAACCTCGGGGAGGCTCTTTTTCTGTAAGCAAATTTCTATGGTCTATGATATAACAATTTAGGTAATATTTCAGTGTTCTTTTGTAATGTCGCAATTTGTAACAGACGATTTGTTGCATCGTATAATTCCATAGCGTCTTCCTTACTAACCATTATACCTTCATGAACTAATTTATTCCTCGACCTTCGCACCGAATACAGGGATGAATATATTTCTCTCGAAATCACTTCTGTTTGATATAATATCTCCTGTTTTACAGATGTACTATATGTTCTATTGTCTTGTTGAAGTGACTTTATTCTTGAAGGAATCTGGGGGTCTCTTTCTTTATTGTTTAAGAAAAAATTAATCCAAAGATAGTCGATTAGTTGTTCTGTAACGATCCAAAGATTAGACAACGCCGCAGACCAGTTCATGTGCATCATTTCCGTAACGCCAAAAATCAAATAATAGGTACTCAAATTCTTTATTTGCCCTATAATTTCGTTGCCTTTGTTAAATATACTTGATATCTCTTCAATATTGATAGCGTTCTCAGCTGCTCCGATTAAACATATTGTTTCTATATTATTGGCTAAATACATCCGTATTCGGGCATGCATTTTAGATGAAGCACTTTCTCCAAAGTTGACTGGCCAGATTGCTTTTTCGCGATACAATTTGCCACTGGTTATATCTTTATTATTTACTGCTTCCACATATATTCCACCAATCATTAACTTACAAAGAAAGTCATTATATATCAATAATAAATCGTTAGAGGTAAAAACAGCATTCTTCCTACTAATTGCTATCGCTCCATCCCCACAAAGCACATACTCTATCTCCACACCTTGGTATGTGGATTTTATCGTTCCGACTATCCTGCACAGAATAGAATAGTTATATGTACCACTGTTTATCTCGTCTAAAGAATATTCTATGGTTTCATCCTTGTTTTTTATTATATGGTATGGATTAAGATAAGTCACACTATAAATTTCGTCTTTTAAGTTCATCAGTTCTACTCCTTGATAAAATAGTTCTTTTTTCTAATATTCGGAAAAATAATACTCACTCAAAAAATCCCTGTAAGTGCAGCCGATATTGTGTTGCATACAATGTTGCATTTGATGTTGCATTACGCTATAAAACGATGTATTTCAGCCCACACGGGATATAATTTCCTGTGGTGTATGCTGTTTTGAGAAATGCGGATATACGCTCGTTTTATGCGATTTATACGGTAGTTGGTGCTGCTGTAGTACGGTTTATGCCGTTTTGCTTGATTTAGCGCGTGTTTTCTTCGATTTCATATAATAAAATAAGCGTCGATTTTTATGGAAACATTGGGGCTCGAACCCAAGACCTCTCGGATGTGAACCGAACGCTCTGACCAGCTGAGCTATGCTTCCGTATTACAATCGACGCTTTACTTCTTAATTATATCACTAACACCCGCGCTTGTCTATAGTTTTCGCGGAATATTTTTCTCACCGACGGAGATTTTTTCCGTTTCAATTGTAAAAACTCAGTTAATATTCGGAGAATTATTGCCGTTTCCTATTGAATACTGCGAATTTTGAGTTATAATGTTTTATTGAAATGTTATATTTATTCCGGTAAAATAATGAGCAAACTGAATCTCTTTAAACATAAATCTCCCGACGCGGACGACGTGCATGACGAGTTTTCGCTCGATAATTCCGAATCCGACGATGACTTCCGCTCGGGAGAGTTCATAAATTCACTGAACGACCTCACCGAGGACGACATCACCCCGACAAAAGCTCCGCCGAAAAAAAGCAGCTCCGTACTTGAGTGGATTCGTAAGGGTATGTTCGCGTTCTTCTCAGTCGTGTTCCTCGTCAGCTGCTTCATGCTCGTGCAAAACCTCATCGACAAGCAAAAGGGCGAGGAAATCTATAAGCAGCTCGAGGCGGAATTCTTCTCCGGCGGATTCACAGTCAACGCAGCCGACGCCTTCAGACCCGAGGACGGTGAAGTCTCATACCTCGCCGAGGACACCGAAAACTCATCCATGACAAGCATGAGCGACACCATAGCAAACCTCGCCGACTCTTCCGACATTGGTGTAGCCGAGCAAAAGCAGTATAACGAAGAGCTTGAAATGGTGCGTGCGAAGCTCTCTTCCCTCTCGCAGAAAAATTCCGACCTATACGGATGGATAACGGTCGAGGGCACAAACATAAACTACCCTCTCGTGCAGGGCGAGGACAACTCCTACTACCTCAACCACGCATACACCGGCGACTATCTTCCAATCGGCTCTATCTTTGTCGACTACCGCAATAACCGCAGCATCACAAAAAACTATAACACCGTAATCTACGGACATAATATCACAAGCGGCACAATGTTCCATGACGTTGAAAAGTTCTTCCAGGACGATTATTTCAACGACACATACATCGTAGTCTACACAATGGACGGAATTTACTACTACGAGCCGTTCTCCATTTATAAGGCTAAGTACGACTACCAGTATTTCCGCACGGGATTCACCTCCGCCGACGACTTCATCTCGTTTGCAGAGGAAATGCGCGATAATTCGCAGAAGGAAAAAGATGTCGAGTTCACGAAAAACGACAGAATCCTGACCCTCTCCACCTGCACGAACATCATAAATTCCGAAAGATACGCTCTCCACGCACGCCTTGTGAAAACAATAGTAGATTGATTTTTTAGGAAACATAATGACAAATATTCTCGATATTCTCGCCTGCCCGCTGTGCCCCGGAAAACTGTCCTGTGACGGCGGCTCGCTGAAATGCGCTCTCGGACATACCTTTGACATCTCAAAAAGCGGGTATGTGAATCTTCTGCCGCCGGGAAAAGGGAAAAATTCCCACACAGGAGACGAGCGCGACATGGTAAAGGCAAGGGCGGACTTCCTCTCACGCGGATACTATGACAGGCTCGACACTCGCTCGGCTGAAATAATCTGCACCTCAACGCAGGATGAAGTGACGCTTGTCGACATGGGCGCGGGAGAAGGCCGGCACACACTGAAAACAACAAGCGAGCTTATAAGCCGTGGCAAAAAAATGCTGTCCGTTGGTTTTGACGCGTCAAAATACGCTTCCGAATGCGGAATGAAAAAATCCCGTGTTGCAGGACTGTCAGAGAAAAATCCGTATGACATGACCTCGCGCGCGTCTCTTGTGTTCATTCCGGCGAATATCTTCTCACTGCCGATAGTGAACGACTGCGCCGACGTTTGCCTGAGTATGTTCGCACCGATACCGTGGGACGAAGCTTACAGAGTGCTAAAAAAATCCCCCGACAGTATGCTCCTCGTGCTGTCCTCCGGCAAAAACCACCTCATCGAGCTGCGAAGCCTTATCTACGACAGCGTAAACATATCGGATTCTCTGCCTGAGGTCCCCGAGGGAAACGACAGCTTTGTCTCCGCAGGAACAACCGAGCTGTGCTATACCGCGCATCTTGAAAACAGCGAGGACATAAAAAATCTATTTACAATGACACCGTTCTACTACAAAACTACCGAGGAGGGCAAAAAACGCCTTTATTCACAAAACGAGCTTGACGTTACCGTTGACGTGAATTATACGATTTTTAAACTGAAATGAAACTTTCTGTAATTATACCGATGTACAACGAAAAAGCCATAGCAGCCGACTGCGCAGCCTCCCTTGTGAAGGAGCTTGAAGCCGACTCTCTGGCTAATTCTTATGAATATGAAATTGTTTTTTCCGACGACGGTTCTACTGACGGATGCGGAGACTGCGTTCGCGAATATGTACGCGCAAATCCCCCGATGAACGGCGTTGTCAGAGTGATAACCTCTCCCGAAAACGAAGGCAAGGGTGGTGCTGTCAGACGCGGTATGCTCTCCGCCGAGGGAGACTACATTATGTTCACCGACTGCGACCTTGCCTACGGAACGGAGATAATACCGCAGATGTTCCGCGCCGCCGTTGAAGTATCGGAGAAGGACGACAAATGCGCAGTCATGATAGGATCCCGTGCGATACACAAGGACGGCTACGCAGGCTACACCTTCATCCGAAAGCTCGCGTCAAAGGTATTCAAAAAACTGCTATGCACAGCCGCGGGATTCCGTCACAGCGATTCACAAAGCGGAATTAAAATATTCAGGCACGACGCGGCGAAGGCAATATTCCCGCTGTGCACAGTAAACGGATGGGCGTTCGACTTTGAAGCGCTCATGATAGCCGAAAAGCTCGGTTACACTATCCGCGAGTATCCTGTCAAGGTCATAAACCACCGTGAATCAAAGATAAATCTCATGCGCGACACCTTCAAAATGATACACGACGTAAAAGAGATAAAGAAGCGCGTAGACGCAATGTAATTTAATCCGCGTAGAAATCATGACTGCCTATCGTCATGACGTATGTGCAGTTTTCGACTATCCAAAGGCTCGACGAAAGCTCTTCATTCAGGAAGTACAGGATATCATCGGACAGTCTTACGTCCTCAAGGCAGATTTTAGCCGCGGCAACAGAGTCTTCATCGGGGTCCTTTTCTATCGCACCGTTCGCGGTGGGTGTGAACTGGACTCCGTTTTCTTTGTCGAATATAACGTCCACTATGTTCGAGGGGAACTCATCCGAGTCAACGCGGTTCATGACGACTGTTCCGACAGCCAGCTTACCGAGGAAAGGCTCTGCTCCCGACTCCGCGTATATCAGCTTCGACAGCCAGTACAGCTCATCGTGGTCGTAGAACTCTTCCTCCGGCACTATTGCGGACGAGAGACGCGTGAGATATGTCGTGTGCTTTTCCTCATCGTAGTAGACGTCAAATCCGAAGGCGGCGGATATCTGTCTGAGCGGCACATACATTTTGTCGTCGTAAGTAAAAATTCCGTCCTCGCACCACAGGAGTCTGCCGTTCGCGTCAATGTACTCCCCACCGTCCTCGGCACTCAGCTCAAGAGAATCGGTCTTTACATATGCGCATTCGTCCTCGTCGTCCCATGTGATTATCGCGTTGTCAGCCATGCAGGAGAATTCACGCAGAGCAACATAAGTTGTGCCGGAGACGAATATCACCTCGCCGTCGTAGTCGTACCCGTCAATGAGCAGGCGATATTCCTTCTCTCCCGAATAGTTCTCCGTCAGAAATTTTTGCTGTGCCGATACGTTTCCCACGGCTGACGCAGATATCAGTGCGGACAAAACAGCGCATATCAGTTTCTTCTTCATTTTTCTTGTCATCCCTTTCAGTTATTTACCTCACTTTGCGTGGAAATTGTTGTCTTGGGGCTATGCATCCATTATAACACAAATTCATCCTGATTTTAACAGGTAAATTCAAACTTTTCTGGAAATCTTTTCTAATTTTTTCGACCGTTTTTTCCAATTTCTGTTAATCCACGCATATCGGCGGCATTTTTATATCACAGCAAGATTGTAGCTTCCGTCACTTATTACAAGTTTAGCTCATATCTTTTGTGCATCTTTCTTAAATCACGACTTTATCTATACGGGTCATGATTTATTATTTTTTTCATGGAAACGGAATGATGTCATGCTGTGCCAATAATATACACCTCAGGGGAAATATGCAAAAAAAAAACAGCATAGCCGAAGCCGTGCCGTTTTCCTCTTATTTATCTGCCGAGCTTTATAACCGCGCTGTCGTGTGGGTCAAGCTCAAACGATACTTTGCCGCCCTCAGCCTGTACCGCAGTGTTTCTCCACAGCTCGCGTCCGGTGCAGTCCGATATGCCATAGCTTGACACATCAGCCGATACCGTCCTCTTCTCACCGCTCAGGTTGAACAGCGCAATGCAGGTTGCATCCCCGCTCTCGAGTACATACGCGTCCGAGCATACTCTGCCGGGCTTTACTTCAATCGGTCTGAAAGGCTTGCCGAGCTTTGCTACCGCAACTATGTCAGGATTGCCGAGCAGTGTGTTAAACCTTTCCCTTGCCTCGTTGTAATTTCCCGCGGGACTCGAGAGGTCGTCTCCCGTGAGGAAGCTCGTTCCCGTCATGATTCCCGTTGTGACACGGCTCCTTGCTTCCGCGAGAGGTACTTTTCCGTCCTTGCCCCATACAACAAGATGATCGGGATCGGGATAATTGTATATCTCCTTTTCAAAGAAGCCGAAGGTTGCGTATGACAGAACGTGCTCGATATCCCATATGTTAGCCCACGCGTCACAGCTGATTCTTCTGCCGTCCGAATACTGATACGGGAACAGCGGAGCTATCGAGAGATTTATGAACATCCTGTCTCCGATAACGTCAAGAATATACTTCATGCCGGAGTTGTACGCTTCAAGACCTGTCGATATACTCTTGTCGTAGAACTGTCCCTCGAGCGCGCCGTGTCCCATGAAGTCGAGCTTTACATATTCAAAGCCCATGTCGACAAAATCGGTGAACATTTTTTTGATTATGTATCTTGTCGCGGGGTGAGTTGGGTCAAGCGGCGTTCCTCCGTCGAGCTTTCCGTAAAGCCTTGTGCCGTCGGTCGAGCGGAGTACGGCGTCATAATAGGTGTAGCCTGTGTCGTATATCTTACTGCGCTTCATGTCCTCTTCCGTATTGTGCCAGCAGGCGAAGGGAGTGTAGTAAATTCCCGCTCTCTGTCCGTTCTTATGGCAGTGCTCTACAAATGAGACAAGCGCGTCGTGTAAGTCCGTTCCTTTCATAGTGGGGTCGTTCATAACAATCGCGTCCCAGAAGGAGTCCATGTTGACGTACACGTTTCCGCCGTCCTTTGTCCATATGTTCTGCAAATTGTTCTTTATGTAGTCGGAAACGCCTATTATTTTGGAATAGCTAACCGAAGTATCCATGACTGCCCACGAGTTAAATCCAAACGGAACGTGGTCGTCAAAGCACTTCTTCTTCGGAACAATCTCTGCGTTAGCCTTACCGAACGACACAAGCTCGTCACGCCAGTTCTTGCCCTCTCCTATGTAGATGAGCGGAGACGAAACTTCATTTCCGCTGGTGAATCCGTGAGGGGAATTGTCGCGCGTCATTATGTCCGCAATACCTCCGTACACCTCAAATTCGCAAACGGAATTGTCAGCTCCTCGGAAGAATATGCCTGTTTTCCATCTGTCGTGCTCCAGCGAGCCTATAACAATGCCTTCTTCCGTTTCGGTATCAAGCAGAGCCGCGCATTCGTAGCTTGTCATAGAGCTGTTCAGTGTACACAGCTTCGGTTCAACCCATCCGTCATTGTCAAACGGCATCATGAGAAAAGCGTCGCTCTCACTGCCCGTATTGAAAACGCCGTTCTCTGCTTCGGTTCGCAGTGGTGTTATACGGTTTGTTTTAACGCCCTCCCCTATGACGGTGAGCCTTGTTCTGACAGAGGCTTCGGAAAGATAGAAGTCCTGCTTTAAAGTTACCTCTCCCGTGTGGATGAAAGTGATGTGTCCGCCGTCTGCTGCTGCCTCGTGAGTATTGTAGTCGGTGGATTTTATCTCTTTACCGTTAATCACAACAGAGCAGTAAGCACATTTTACTATTCTTTTGCCGCCGAGAGAAATACAGTATGTTCCCTTTTCGGTGTCGAGAGCCAGCTCCGTATTGCTGTATGATATTTTCTTATCTTCTTTTGCTTCATCTGCGGATTTTTCTTCTTCGCAGGAGTATATCTCAATTCCCTCAAGCTCCGGCACAAATCTCAGCGCGCCAATGCGGATTTTGTTCTCTCCTGCGCGGAAAAATACCTTTCTGTATTCGTCTCCGCTGTCATACCTTGTCGTGCCGCAGTCGGTGTCGATGAAGAACGTGCCTTCTCCATCCGCGTGGATGAGCTTTACGGCATATACTCCGTCTGTGGGAATATCTATCCCGCCGAAAACAGCATAGCCTTTTTCATAGTAGTTTTTCATGATGTCGCGGATTTTTCCGCCGGCGAGGTGCGCTTTTTCGATAAGCTCTGCCTCATCCGCGCGTTTCACGATGATTTTTTCTTTAAGTTCAGCCATATTCTGCCCTTTCCGTTAGTTTTTTTATCTAAGGTTATTATAGCATAACGTCCGGTGCAAATACAATATGATAGGAGAAAATTAAAATATACACTTTTTGATGTTTCCCGCTATGTAATTACATATTTAATCACAAGTCTTTACTTTTTGTGAAATTGCTGTTATTATGTAATCAAACAGTAAAGTTTACAATCAAAAGGTGACAATATGTTAAAACATGAAGTCGTAAATATAATCAACTTCATAAGAGCCTGCGAACCGCGCGCACCTATGGATCTCGTAACTCCCGTGAAAGAGCAGATAAAGCTCATCGAAAAGCACAACCTCTGCGGAACGTTCCTCATGCAGTATGACGCGCTCATCGACCCGCAGTTTGTCGAGCTGATGAAAGGTCTTGACCCCACGCGGTTTGAGATAGGCGTATGGCACGAGACGGTAGAGCCGGAGGTAAAGGCGGCAGGACTTGAATGGACAGGACGTTTTCCATGGGACTGGCACGCGCACTGCGGATTCTCGGTCGGCTACACGAAGGAACAGAGGGAAAAGATATGCGACGTGCTGTTTGAGAAATTCAAGGAAGTTTTCGGATATTACCCGCGCGTTTTCGGTTCGTGGCTGTTCGACTCGCACACTGTAAGATACATCTCCGACAAATACGGACTTGACGCGATATGCAACTGCAAGGAACAGTACGGAACAGACGGATACACTCTCTGGGGCGGATACTACGGACAGGGCTACTACCC
>ERZ779861.1799-NODE-1799-length-22467-cov-5.769722_pt1 | contig 22467 bp, 17 predicted proteins | sample MGYA00511558_ERZ779861 | MGnify/ENA primary metagenome ERZ779861 (study PRJEB29588, sample SAMEA2163432) | human gut metagenome | biome: human gut; feature: human-associated habitat; material: faeces | place: Denmark | collected 2008/2010 ...
TTGGAAAAAAATTAGCCGCCAATACTGCCCAGCAAGTAATCCATATAGAGCTGGACACTTTTGCAGCCTTTTCCAAAGAAGAACAGGATACCTTCTTGAATCTTTATGAGCGATATGCTGATGCACTGAAAGAAAAAATGCAGCAGCTTCAACCTTACAGAAAGGAACCTTAAATGAACATTCAATTATCTGATCACTTTAACTATAAGAAACTTTTCCTATTCACTCTGCCATCAGTTGTTATGATGGTATTCACCTCTGTCTACTGTGTCGTAGATGGCTTCTTCGTGTCTAATTTTGCAGGGAAGACAGCTTTTGCTGCTATCAACCTGATCATGCCTTTTATCATGATACTCGGTGGTATCGGTTTCATGATTGGTACCGGTGGCAGTGCCCTGGTTTCCTATACACTCGGTACCGGGGATAAGGAAAAAGCTAACCGATACTTCTCCATGTTGGTGTACTTCACAATCCTGGCAGGTATACTTCTCACAGTACTTGGTATTATCTTCGTCCGTCCAATTGCAGAGCTGTTCGGTGCTGATGAGAGCATGATGGATACCTGTGTCTTATATGGAAGAATCGTGATTGCTTTTAACGCAGCCTTCATGCTTCAGAACATCTTCCAGAGTTTCTTCGTTGTTGCCGAGAAGCCCCGCCTTGGGTTGATCGTCACTATAGCAGCCGGCGTTACCAATATGGTATTGGATGCTTTATTCGTCGGGGTATTCAAATGGGGCACTGTGGGTGCTGCGCTGGCTACAGGAATCAGTCAGTCTATCGGTGGACTTCTTCCTCTTCTTTATTTTGCTCTGCCTAACAATAGTCCGTTACAACTGACCAGAACCGGCTTCGAACTTGCTCCACTTTTAAAAGCCAGCAGTAATGGCTGCTCAGAGTTAATGAGTAATGTTGCTTCCTCACTGATTGGAATCGTGTACAATTACCAGCTCATGCGGTTAGGTGGTGAGAATGCAGTTGCTACCTATGGTGTGCTGATGTATATACAGTTCGTATTTATCGCTATTTTCATCGGTTATTCAGTTGGCAGCGCACCTATCATCGGTTATCACTATGGCGCCGGTAATTTCAAAGAATTACAGAATATGCGTCGTAAGAGCCTGAAAATCATGAGTATCTCCGGTGTACTTATGGCAATTCTTGGGTTTACACTGGCTCCTGTGATTTCAGCTATATTTGTCGGATATGATGCCGAACTGTTGTCTATGACAATTACAGCCTTCCGTATTTTCTCATTCTGTTTTGTACTGGCAGGCATCAACATCTTTACCTCGTCATTTTTTACAGCCTTGGGCAACGGTCCTATCTCTGCCGCAGTATCTTTCCTGCGTGTATTGGTATTCCAGTTGTCATCTGTATTGATTCTGCCTATTCTCTTCGGACTCAATGGTATCTGGTTAGCCAATATCGTTGCTGAGATATTCGCAGTTATTGTATCCATATCCTTCCTCATTGCCAAGAGGAAAAAATATCACTATTAATCATAAAAGTGCTGAATGGGATATATTCAAAATCCATTCAGCACTTTCTTTATATATGACATTATTTTTTTACAGGTACAAATTTCGCCTGATTCATCAACGGATGCTCCAAGGTAATCGCACCCTTTCTTGGACAGACCATAACGCAGGCGCCACAGTAATAGCACTCACCCGGATACATAACAACAGGTGGCTTACCCTTCTCCTGATTCGGCATCAGGATGTCGCACTGACAGGTATCTACACACCTGTTACAGCCAATGCACAGTTTTGGGTCATAATGTATCGGTCTGGTACTACACTCTACCGGTCTGACTGTGTATTCCTTTTTCTCATCATGCTTCATGTGTCGGCACCTCCCCTGACGCAATATAATCTGCATTTCTCTTCTCGTATTCTGTCTTCAGATCACCGAAGAAATCAAGTGGCACCTCACGGCTGATGATCCTGCCATTTTCCTGGCGAAGCACGATATGCTTACCCTTGCCCTTTTCCTCAACAGCATCTGTATCTGTTCTGGCAAAACACAATGTCTCTGAGCTTTCCCTACGCAACAGGCAAGCCTGTAAAATAAGCTCTGCTACTGTAAGAATATCCAATACTTCATGGGTTCTCATCAGGTCATGCGGATTTGTACAGTATAATCTCGGAACGAACTCCTTCTTATAGGTATCTAACAGATTTAAGCCTTCTTTCAAAAGGGCATCACATTTCACACCGCCGCAATAATTCTGCATTGCTTTGGATATTGCCATATTCAGCTCTTTCCAGTTCATTCCTGCATCAGCATCCGCATAAAGCGGTGCGTAGAGCCTTTCTGCCTCTTCCTCAACCTGTTCCTTGTCATACTCGGCTAACTCCAGTTCGCCTGCTGCCGCTGCTGCCTTTCTGCCTGCAAAATAACCTGTGGCACATGCAAATCCGGCACAGTCAGAAGCATAGAGCTGATCGCCTGCTGCATAGATTCCTTCAATATTGGTCTTGAGATCCCAGTCATGCATGATACCGCCGGGTGCTCCGAACAGTTGTCTCTCCTGCTCCAGGAAATTAGCCGACTGCCATCCTGTTCCGTAGCTTTGCAGCATATGTTTTGATGAATCAAAGCCTCTTCTCGTATAATTCTCCAGAATAGGAATCTTGGTCTTGCCTTCCTCACCGACCATCATTCCCCAGATTACCCGTCTTTCTTCATCCGGCATACGGCTTAAATCTGCATAAAAAGGCAGCTTGTAGCCGCGCTTCATCAATTCGTCAAAATCCAGTGTCTCCGGTCCGCGATACTCATACTTCGGATTGTCAATGACACCACCCTTCAAGAAGAACTTCTGTCCCTTTGCCGGCATATATCTCTCCAGAACGGTCTTTAACTCCTTGCCATCTCTATCCACATATGGAATCTCCACACCTCTGGCATCCACCATAGTTGCTGCGTACCAGGTATTATGGTTGTTGCCCGCCCCATAAGGCGGGAAGCTTCTGCCTGCGGCTGAGAACTCTGCCCGGACAGACTTCTCCATCATGGTAAATTCCATACCTGCACGATACCCCATGGCATGTCCACTTCCGATACTCTGCATCGGTCTGAACTCACACAGCCCTACAGTATCAGGATTGAAAAGCCATACTCTTGCTGGTCTTGACATGGTAAGCACCGTTGTCTTTGCCCTGAAAATCATGAATTTACCGGTTCTGACATTCATACCCATAGCACCGATACCGCGCTTCTTTCCATTTTCTATTGCAGTCAGCAGCGCAGTAGCTTCTGTTCTGTCATAAATCCTGACACCCAGTCTCTTCAATTCCTTTACAAGAGCCGGCTTAAATGTCGAGCCCCATACTCTCAGTGTAAATTTATTCTTATAATCATAGGCGAACATGAGCTTCGTCTTTTCATCGCGAAAAGCAGCCCCCTCGAACTCTCCTTCGGTATCTCTGACTTTTCCACCAAAAGATTCCATATCGATCAGGCGGTCATAGCCTTCTCTACATTCGATATAGTGAGCGATTCCATTACTATACCCATCCTGCTCATGGACATATGCCCATGCAATCTCTTCCGGAGTTACCTCAGAACAGGGATTGGTACATGCTGATTCCCAGTGGTCAAATCCGGTTCCGGCTGAACCACTGTGCTCTGTATTGCCCTTTTCCACCAGAATAACAGACTGCCCTCTTCTGGCTGCTGCAATGGCTGCATAACAGCCGGCAAGACCGCCGCCCAGTACCAGCACATCACAGGCGGCTTCTTCTCTTTCACCCAGTTCATTGCCATATGGCCAGTTATATGTTTCCATGTTTCCATTATGTCCTTTCTCTTTATACATAAGGGCAGGCTGCCCAGTGCCCCTTAGATACCTCATGTAATTCCATGCTCTCCTCATGGCATTTCTCGCATGCCTTTGGACAACGTGCTGCGAAGCGGCATCCCGGTTTGGGATTGACCGGACTTGTTACCTCACCCTGTAGAAGCTCCCTGCGTTTATGACAGGATTCCACACTTGGAATCGGGATTGCCGCCAGCAATGCTTTGGTATAAGGATGCAGCGGATTGGCAAAGAGCTCCTGCGCACTTGCCTTTTCCACACATTTACCCAGATACATGACCATGATTTCATCAGAGATATGCTTTACCACAGACAGATCATGGGTAATGAACATATAGGTCAGATTACGTTCTTCCTGCAAGTCCATTAACAGGTTCAGAATCTGCGCCTGTATGGACACATCCAATGCAGACACCGGTTCATCACATACAATGAACTCCGGATTCAGGATCAACGCTCTTGCGATTCCTATACGCTGTCTTCTGCCGCCGTCCAGCTCATGTGGATAGGCAAAAGCCAGACGCTGCGCCAATCCTACTGTTTTCATGGCTTCCATGACACAATCTTCCTGCTCTGATTTATTATGGCAGATTTTATTAATAATAAGTGGTTCTGCAATCAACTGCTTCACCGTCATTCTGCCATTCAGGCTGGAATATGGGTCCTGAAAGATCATCTGCATCTTTGGCCTGATTTTACTCATTTCTCTCTTGGATGCCTTCACAACATCCTGTCCGTGGAACCAGATTTCACCAGATGTTGGCTCATTCAGGCGCAGGAGTGTCCGCCCCAGTGTGGATTTCCCACAACCGGATTCACCAACGACACCTAATGTAGATGCCTCATTGATGGAAAAGCTGACATCATCTACTGCATGAAGACTGCCACCGGGAGTCTGGAAAAATTTCTTCAGATTCTGTACTTTTAACAATTCTTCACTCATTATGGCTCCTGCTCCTTTCTGTCTGCAATCTCACCTGTATAGAGGTGACAGCGGATAGAATGTCCACCCTCTTTAAAAACAGCAGGTTTCTTATGATGACAGACTTCGCATGCCTGCTTGCAACGGTCTGCAAACGCACATCCATCCGGCAGCTTCGTAGGGTCCGGCATCAAACCTTCAATCGGATGCAGTCTGCGTTCATTGTCCTCCAGATTAGGAATGGAACCAAACAACCCCTTCGTATACGGATGATGCTTTTCTCCTGTGAAAATGTCCTCCAGACTGCCATATTCTACTGTCTCACCTGCATAAATGATTCCTACCTTGTCACAAGTCTCAGCTACAACGCCCAGATCATGTGTAATCATGATAACGGAAGTTCCATATTTCCTCTGTAAATCACAGATCATGGAAAGAATCTGCGCCTGAATCGTCACATCCAGAGCTGTTGTCGGCTCATCAGCAATCAAAAGGTCAGGATTGCAGACCAGTGCCATAGCGATTACGACTCTTTGTCTCATTCCACCTGAGAACTGATAAGGATAATCATTCTTACGTTCCTTGGGAATGCCAACCATTTGCAAAGTCTCTTCCACTCTATGTTCCATCTCTGCCTTGGACAGATTATCTGTATTATGCAGTTCCAACGCTTCCTCAATCTGACTGCCTACTGTCAATACCGGATTCAATGCCGTCATCGGGTCCTGAAAGATCATGGATATCTTATTACCACGAATCTTCTCATACTCTCTATCTGACAGTCGTGTCAGTTCCTGTCCTTCAAATAAGATACTTCCCTCTGTGATTCTGGCAGTTCTCTCCGGCAAAAGTCCCATAACGCCCAGTGCGGTCGTGGTCTTGCCTGCCCCTGTCTCTCCGACCAGACCTACCGTTTCACCCTTCTCCATTTCCAGACTGATGCCATTGACTGCATATACTGTCTCCAGATCGGTTTTATATTGTATTTTTAAATCTTTGATTTCTAATACCATCTGTCTCTCCTCCTAGTCTTTCAGCTTCGGATCTAATGCATCTGTCAATCCATCTCCCACCAGATTAAAGGACAAGGAAGACAACAGAATGAAAATTCCAGGGAAAATCAACAGATAAAGAGAGGTAAACATATATTTCTGCGCATTGGACAATAATGCACCCCATTCTGGTGATGGTGGCTGAATACCCATACCGATAAAGCTGAGACCTGCTGCTGATAAGATCATATCAGAGATAGCCATTGTCGTATTTACGATAATCGGTCCCATGGCATTAGGAAGTACATATTTAAAAATAATTCTTGCATGGGACGCACCATAAGATCTGGCTGCTTCCACATAATCCTGCTCTGCAACTGTCAGCACAACAGAACGAATCAATCTGATATTACCGGGGATACATGACACTGTAATTGCAATGATAAGATTCTTCATATTGGAACCAAGTGCTGCCACAACCGCCAGAGACAGCAGAATAGGCGGTACACACATGAATACATCTGTAATTCTACAGATAATATTATCAACCATACCTCCAAAATATCCTGCACTTGCACCAAGGATTGCACCTGCAGCCAATGCCATCAGACTGGTAGAGACGCCGATTAACAGAGAATATCTGGAACCATGTATCACTCTTGCGAACAAATCTCTGCCAAGGTCATCTGTACCAAACCAGTGAGCTGCGCTGGGACCCTGCAAACGCTCTGACCCTACCTGTTCAATACATTTCTCATAGGGTACGATCACATCTGCAAATACAGCGATCAGAATAATAAATATCAATATGACAAGCCCTACCATAGCAACTTTATTTTTCTTATATCTTCTCCAAATCTCAGGAAGCTGGGAATTTCTCTTAGTCATTACCCTTTCCTCCCTTCTTGTATTTATCCATGATTCTTGGGTCGATCACCGCATACAAAATATCTACCAGCAAAATAATCAGGCTGAACAATACTGCCAGAAACAGAGTCGAACCCATGACCATAGGAATGTCCTTTTGCCTGATTGCCGTTGTGATCAAAGTACCCATACCCGGCATGGCAAATACAGTTTCCGCAATGATTGCGCCGCCAAGAGACGCACCGAAGCTCGTTCCCAATGTCGTAACGACAGGCATCAGTGCATTTCTAAGTGCATGCTTTATGATAATACGCTTCTTGGATGCACCTTTTGCCTTAGCTGTTCTGATATACTCCTGCCTGATTGTCTCCAGCATGGCTGAACGTGTCAGACGGAGCAGCCCTGCCGCAGATGTCATAGATACAGTCAATGTAGGCAGAATAAAATTCTTCAGGCTCTCTGCGCCATAAGAAGGCAGCCAGCCAAGCTTCAATGAAAACAGCATCATCAGCATCAACCCAAGCCAGAAACCTGGAATACATGCAAATACCAGTGCCGTTACAACACAGATATGATCCAGTGCAGAATATTGCTTAACTGCAGAAATGATACCAAAACTAATGCCGATAATTGCTGATAATGACATGGAAAAAATCGTCAGCTTCAACGTATTGGGGAATTTTGCCATAATATCGTTAATAACCGGCTCTCTGGTCTGATAGGACACGCCCAGATTGAAATGCAGGACAATGTCTTTTATATAGGAAAAAAACCTGATAAGAAACGGTTTGTTATATCCAAACTGTTCATTCAGGGATGCGATGTCTTCCGGCTTAGCCGTTATTCCTAATATGATGGTTCCGGGGTCTCCCGGTGTCAGCGACAGAATCGCGAACACCAGGAAAGCAACTCCAAGGAGCACCGGAATCATATATAATAATCTTTTCAATATAAATTTGCCCATGGAACGTTAGTCCTTTCTCTTATTTCCAGGAGAAGTTATAGATAAAGTATGCACCTTCAAATGCAATCTCAGGTACATCAAGCGAATTGTTATATGCAAACAATTCCAGTGGATTGCCGATTACAGCGTAGATGGCTTCATCCTGTGCCTTGCTGAATGCCTGGTTGAACAGCTCTGTTCTCTTCTCAGTATCAGCTTCCTTCTGAGCCTGTGCAAACAGTTCATCCATCTCAGGGTCTGAATATCTTGCATTATTAGCCATACCGATATAATCAGTTGTAAATGCCATTTCAAGACTCTGTGTATCACCATCCAGTGTCATGTTCAATGCTGTGATTGTATAGTTACCACTTGTCAGATCTCCGATAAAGGAGTTGAACTCTGCTACTTTAATTGTTACATCCAGACCGATTGCTTTCAGATCATTTTGGATAACTGCTGCCAGATTGGAATACTTCTCTGCTACTAACATTTCACCCAGATTATAAGGAGTCTCGATACCTGCCTCTGCCAGTAATGCTTTGGCTTTTTCTACATCATAGGTGTATTGAAGCTGTGAATCCTGATAACCCATACGAGTCTTAGCACAGATATTGGAATTGACCTCAGCCTCGCCATCATAGCATACTGCAATGATATTCTCTCTGTTAAGCGCATAGTTTATTGCCTGACGTACTCTTACATCATTGAATGGCTCTTTCTCCAGATTCATACACACATAGGAAAAGGCGGAAGTATCTACCCTGGCAATTGTAATATCCTTATTAGCCTGAAGCTGTGAAATGCTGGCTGGCTCGATATCTGCAAAGTTAATCTCACCTGTCTGTAAAGCAACTGCCATTGTAGCTTCATCAGGAATGACCTCAAACTTCACATTCTTAATTGCAGCAACGCCTCTGTAATAACCGTCATATGCTTCCAGTGTGATGTCACTTCCCTTATTTCTGCCTACATATTTATATGGGCCTGTACCAACAGGTGAACTTACGAAGTTATCAGCAGATGCTTCATAATAACTCTTAGATGCAATATGTACATTGCATACACCTAAAAGGAACGGAGAATATGGATATTCCAAGTGGCAGACAACTGTTGTATCATCAGGTGTATCAACAGAAGCCAGACCATCTACTTCATAACCCTGATATTCTGACTGCTGATACATCTCAAGAGAAAACTTAACATCCTCAGAAGTCAACTTGCTTCCATCATGGAAAGTAACATCATCTCTCAAATGGAAAGTATAATCCAGACCGTCATCACTGATTTCGTAACTTTCTGCAATTCTTGGTTCCGGATCATGTGTTTCGTCAGGATTCATATACATCAATGTATCATAGATCTGATTCAGGATATTTAATTCTACTGTTGTTGAGAAATTAGCAGGATGCAGTGTATCAATATCTGCATCTACTGCAATTACAATATCTGTTTTACCTGAGTTGGAAGAGCTCTCGCTCTGTGAACCGTTATCACCGGTTGTTGCACTGTTTCCACAGGCAGCCATGCTGACTACCATACATGCTGCCAGAATAGCAGCGCCAATTTTTTTCATCTTTTTCATAGGTTTTCTACTCCTTCTATCTTTGCTAAAGAATGGAATGAATTGTGCAGCTTAATAATGCTGCACAGTGCCGGTTTATGCATATATTAAAGCTGTACAATTCCTTTTGTAATTAAAATGTGAACTCTGTCTTGGAAAAAGCTGTCATAAGATCAACACCAGCTTCGATATCTGCCTTGGAAGCTACTGCACTCTGGCTATGTGGATATCTGGTTGTTACTACGATACCACCTGCCTTGACACCATATCCTGACAGATTCATGCTGGAAGCATCTGTACCACCCTTATCAATCACTTCACGCTGATACTTAATGTGATTATCCTCGCATGCCTTTTCCATAGCAGCGACTACATCCTCATCACATACAACAGAAGGATCACATATCTTAATGCCAATACCGCCATCTACCTCATTGCTGCCCTCCAAATCGCAGGGATAGTCATGCGCCGGTGTAATATCTACCGCAATACCGATATCCGGCTTGATTCTGGCTGCCGTTGGCTTACTTCCTCTGCATCCCAATTCTTCCTGTACACAGAATACATAATAAACATCATTGGGATAAGAACCGTCATTCTCTTTCAGTGCCATCAGTAACTGATAACAGCCGATTCTGTTGTCCAGTGTCTTAGCGCAGATTCTGTCATTTACCAGCTCCAGATATTCTCCATAATATCCGCATACATCACCTAATTTGACATACTTGAGTGCGTCTTCCTTAGAAACTGCTCCGATATCAATATAGAGCTTACCTACATCATTCTTAGCATCCTCAATACTTCCCATGCAGCCTACTACACCGCTGATACCATTTCTGAATCGAACCCTCGCATTATATGCAGAACCAGCCCAGTTCCAACCCATATTGGCTACTCTGAGTCTTCCGTCTGCTTCTATCTTCTTTACAATAAAACCAATCTCATCCGTATGTGCTGCATACATGATCTTTTTGGAATGTTCTCCACCCTTCCCCTTCTTGAGCACGATCAGATTGCCAATTACATCTGTATACATCTCATCTGCATATGGCTTCGCTTCCTGTTCGATTCTCTCACGGACATTCTTCTCGAATCCGGAGACACCCATCAACTGAGTCAACTCCTTCAAAAGCCTTTCATCTCTCATGTGAACCCTCCCGCTTTCTTCGTTGCTTTAATGCTTTAAAGTATATCATCATCCCACCAACTTTGCAATATGCATTTTGCAAAATGCATAGCCAGCCATGCAGAATATATGATATAATGTCACCGTGGGAGCTTGCTCACAAAGGTGACATTATATCATATATTCTATAGGGCGCAGCCCGTCATGAATAAATTGACGATCTATCGGCAATTTATGAATGCCATGGCTGGCGTATACCCCACTACTCTGCTATAATGTATTTTATTTCATGAAACAGGAGATTTTATCATGCAACTTAACAAGGCTACTTTATCAGAACAGATTTATACTATATTAAAGAACGACATTCTGGATCAGTCCATCCCCCAGGGTGAGAAACTGACTCTCAAGAATCTGCAGGAGCGCTTCGCTACCAGCTCCACTCCTATCCGTGACGCCCTGACCCGCCTGACCGAAGAAGGTCTGGTCAATTACTATTCTAATGTAGGTGTCACTGTCATCAACCTAAGTGAAAAAGACATCAGAGAATTGTATCAATTTATCGGAGACATGGATGCTCTGGCAATCCAGTATGCCTCTGCACATCCTGAACAGTCTGCCCTTCTTGGAGAACTTACACATATTGTAGAGCGCACTGCTGCCCTTCATGATAAAGCTTCTTTATCTGACGAAGAAACTCAGGAATGGACTACACTATCTGACCGTTTCCATCTGGTATTCTATGATTACTGCGATAATTCACGACTTGCCAGAGCAGCAGAAAAACAGCGCAGCCAGCTGACCATTTTATCTAAAATGTATCAGACCGACCACGCTGTACAAAAAGAGATTGAAAAATCCCACATATTCATTTATGAAGCATATCGAAATAAAGAATATCAGAAAGCTTCAGATCTTATGAAAGAACACCTGAAACAGTCTCTGGAATATGCCCTGCAATGCATTTAGAAGTTCTGTTTTAATCTGGTTAATTCCTCTTCTGTAATCTGCATGATACCACCATGACGTTTCTTTAACTTGCCAAGGTCATAAGAACCTTCCTGTGCCACCTGGAAATTACCGGTAGCCAGGTCATCACAGATAAGCGGCAGATATCCTTTATGTGTTGCGAACTGATCCACGATCAGACACCATCTGCCGTCTGGAAGCTGATATGTCTCCGGACCTTCCACACCAAACAGTTGTGACAGAACTTCACTATGGATTGGTTCCGCTTTGATTCCCTTACCCAGCTTGGCAACTCTGTCTGTTCGAATGTTCTTGTTTGTCTCATCTTTTACGAATCGGTAATACCATCCATCACTGTATACAATATTCATATCAATCACATGACAATCTGCTTCTTCATATACAAAAGGTTCTGTGAAGTTCACGAAATCCTTCGTATATGCAGCATAGATACGCTGCTTAGGTTCCTCATCTCCATCCAGTTTTACCATAGAAGCCCAGAATACAAAGAAGGATTCTGTCTCTGTATCATAAATCGTCTCCGGCGCCCATACACAACCTGCCCCATCTACTCCAACGTGACAACTTCGTGGTCTACTCCAATTGACCATATCCTTTGATTCCCATACGATCAGGTCACGGCTTGCTTCTGTAACAGCCCACTCCCAGCCTTTGCCCGAACCAATACAAAGATCCGTTGCAATCAGATAGAATTTATGATTCTTCTCATCTCTTACAATAAACGGATCTCTGACGCCAGCTTCTCCAATATCTGATATCAACACCGGCTGTCCACCATTCAAGTCCTGCCAGTGCAGCCCATCTTCACTCACTGCAAAATAAATCTGTTCTCCATTCTCCTGTTCCCCAATAAAATGTACAAATAAGTAACCCGCCATAATGAATATTCCCCTCCTTAATCAATCTGCCAAACATATACATTATGTACCCGTAATATTGTCCTTCATAATTACAGCATAATATAAAACAGTTAAAAAATCAATATAACAAAGTTATTCTACAGTCGAAGAAGTATTATATTACTGTTAGTTCGTACCTCATTCCATCAACAATTTACTCGTGTACTGTAACAGTATTATCTACAATATTCTGAAGCCAGACATCACTTCTGATCATGAAATATCCGATAATGACCTTAATAATCTCCGTGAACTGCACTATGAAAAATACTGCCTGAATGGAAAGCTGTGTAAAATGAGCCAGTGAGTAAGCCGCTGGTATTACAACCACCCATGTATACACACTATCAAACAGGAATGTAATAACTGTCTTCCCACCTGAACGCAATGTAAAATAGGAACAATGTGAGAAAGAACATAATGGCATAACCATTGCCGAAATCACAATAAATGTCGTTGCCAGATCTTTGATCGTCTCTTCCGTATTATAAATAGCAGGGAAGAATCTGCCTACTGCGATCATAATAAGTGCCACTACCGTACAGCAGCCAACACTGAAGAAGATCATCTTCGTATCTGCTTCTCTGGCTTCTTTCTTCTTACCAGCACCCAATAACTGCCCTACTACAATAGAAATACAGGAACCAAGCTGAATATAAACTACATTAAACAGATTCGTAATTGTAGACGAAATATTCTGTGCTGCGACCACTTCCAGTCCTCTGACTGCATAACACTGTGCGATCACTGCCATGCCCATTGCCCATAACATTTCATTGCACATCAGTGGAGTACCTTTCTTGATCACATCCCCAAGGACTCTGCCTGGAATGTACAGGCTGCGATAAGCCCCAACAATAAAGCGATTCTTATCTGTATGAGTATGTGTCCATATCACCACAATTGCACACTCTACGAATCTGGCAATAACTGTAGCAATTGCAGCGCCCTCTACTCCCATCGCAGGAATACTTCCCAATCCAAAGATCAGTATAATATCCAGTATCAGGTTCGTAACAACTGCTACAATTCCTGCGATCATCGGAACAAAAGTCTGTCCAGTTTCACGAATGGTATTCGTATAGGATTGTGACAGTGCAAAAGGCAACAGCCCCACCATCATGATCGCCAGATATTCTTCTCCAAATTTCAGTGCAAGCTTTACATCACCCACACTGCCATTTTCACTCAAATACAATGAAATGAGCTGCGTATCAAAAAAGCCAAATAAAAGCAGCGCAATTCCCGTAATCACTCCACATGCGTAGAGTTTAAAACGAAATGTATACTTCTGTCCTTCATAATCGCCTTTTCCAAAATACTGTGTACCAAAAATGCCGGCACCTGATACCCCACCAAAGATACAGATGTTGAATACGAACATCAACTGATTGACGATAGCCACTCCCGACATCTGTTCCGTTCCGATCTGTCCGACCATGATATTATCCAGAAAACTGACAAAACTCGTAATCGCATTCTGAATAATTAAAGGAATCGCAAGGGTCAATACCCTCATATAGAACTTTTTATCCCCAATGTATTTTTCTTTCCATCTTGCCAACATATCTATTTGCTCCCCTGAATTTCTATGATTTCATTACGCATTTGTTCCACGATAATGTATTAAAATGTGCTATAAGCTGTCTCTCCATTGTAGCAAATAGGTGTCTAAAAAGCAATCTGATCAATACAAAATAAAACAAAAAATGACAGTTGAACTTAACAATCCAACTGCCATTTTAATTATTTATCTTCCTTTTTCTGTACTAATTTCTTTCCACTATGTATTACAATAATCACACCCAGGATCATCAGAAGAATTGCGATGATCAACTGTAAACCTTCTACAAGGAATGTTGCTGAACCTGCAGAATAAGCCTTGACAAGTGCTATTGTTCTCTCTACCAGGGCAGTAAAGGTTACACATAACATGATGATAAGAGGTGGAAACAAGGTCTTGTTCTGTCTGCCTGTTACTTTCAGGAATACACATAATGTGATCAGTACCAATGCACTTAACAACTGGTTTGCACTGCCAAAGAGTGGCCAGATATTGGAATATCCGATCTGTGTCAATACATACCCACATGCAAGTGTGATTACTGTTGCAAAATATTTGTTGCACAGAACCTTGCGCCAGCCCTCTGCATGCTCCATATCATCTACACTGAACAATTCCTGGAAAGACATACGACCAATACGTGCAACAGAATCCAGACTGGTCAATGCCAATGCGGATACACACATAGTCATGAAGCACTGTGCTACATAAACCGGAATACCAAACATTTCCAGAAATCCTGCAACACCTGATGAAAAAATTGCAAAAGGCGTGCCTGTTGCTGCTGTACCATCTGCTGATGCTGCTGCACCTGCTACACAAAGAGCCAGAACAGCTAACAGACTTTCAAGAATCATGGCACCATAGCCAACCTTTAACATATCCTTTTCATTTGATACTGTCTTGGATGAAGTACCGGATGACACCAGGCTGTGGAAACCGGATACTGCACCACAGGCAACTGTTACGAACAGAATCGGGAACAGATCACCTGATTTCTCATTATGGAATCCCGTATACATCGGAAGATTCATAGTAGGATGTGCCACAACCAGACCTACCACTGCACCGATGATCATACCTGCAAACATAAATGTTGTCATATAATCTCTTGGCTGCATTAAAAGCCACATTGGAAGTACTGCTGCCAGAAAGATATATGCAAATACGATATATGTCCAATTTGCCTTAGTTGTGACTAATGGGCAAAACATACCGATACAGAAAGCAGCGATCGTACAAACCAGACCTAACACAACTTCTTTCCAGCCTGTAAATTTCATTTTCTTCTGAACCAGACCAAATACAACTGCAAATGCAATAAATAAAAGTGATATACTGCCTGCTGCGCCATTGACTTTTGCCGCATCTGATAATTGCGATACTCCATCAACGACTGTATAAGCATTGAATGTACCAGCTACCATATCTGCAAAAGCCGCAGTTACGATCAATGTGAAAAGCCAGCAAAATAACAGGAATAATTTCTTACCCGTCCTGCCAATATACTGTTCGATCAGAAGTCCCATGGACTTGCCTTCATTCTTTACACTGGCATAAAGTGCGCCAAAATCTGTAACCGCTCCAAAGAAGATACCTCCAAGGATGATCCAGAGCAATACAGGCACCCAGCCAAATACTGCTGCCTGAATAGCACCGGTAACAGGACCTGCACCCGCGATAGATGAGAACTGATGAGCAAATACTGTCCATCCGTCTGTTGGAACATAATCCTGTCCATCCTCTTTTGCAACTGCCGGAGTCTTTGCCTTAGGATCAATTCCCCATTTGTTAGCAAGCCAGCGACCATAAAATACATAGCCACATACAAGGCATACTGCAGCAATCAATACAATTACTAAAGTGTTCATAATATTCTCCTCCTTTTATCTTCAACAGACCAGTACATGACTCATCTGTTTATTAACATTTTTAAGACCAGCTTATATTTATTCATTAAAAAAACCTCCATCCTCTTATATTTTATATAAGAAGACGAAGGCTTATGCTTCCGCGTTACCACTTCTCTTACCAGTTAATACTGGTCTCTCAGTCACATCTCCGATATCTGTTATCGGTAAATATGCTTCCCTCTAACGGTGGAAATCCGTTCCAAACTACTATTGTTTCATTTGAAAGGCTCACAAGTGATAATTTCCCACTTCGCTGTTGTCTCACACCTTCCGACAACTCTCTGGAAACGTTGATAGTAAGAAATCTTATCCTGCTCATAGCTAATCTCTTAAATTACCTTGAATTATAGTCCCTTTATTTTGAAAGTCAAGCATATTTATACTCAAATTTTACAAATTAATGTATTTATTTTCATACAAGTCCCTTATTTTTTAATTCTTCTTTATACAATCAATTGACAAATGGCATCTCTAAAGTTATTATATCTATAGTGTTCCTATTAAGAACCACTTGTATCAGAGAGGAGATTACTATGCCAAAGTTAAATGAGAACTACTTAAATTTAAAAGAAAGCTACCTGTTTGCTGAAATCAATCATCGTGTAAAAGCATATCAGGAAGCTAATCCCGATAAAAAAATCATCCGTCTTGGAATCGGCGATGTTACCCTGCCCATCGGCTTCAAAATGATTGAACAGCTTCATGAAGGCGTTGATGCCATGGCAAGCTCAGATACTTTTAAAGGATATGGTCCTGAACAGGGATATGATTTTCTGAGAAATGCAATCGTAGATTATTATAAACGTAACGGTGTTGACTGCATCGAACCTGATGAAGTATTTGTTTCTGATGGTGCTAAGAGTGATACAGGTAACATCACTGATCTGTTTGCCCAGGACAACGTTATCCTGATTCCTGATCCTGTTTATCCTGTATATGTAGATACAAATATCATGAATGGACGCAATATCACCTATATAGATGCCAACGCAGAAAATAACTTCCTGCCTATGCCAGATCACAACTTCCATGCAGATGTCATCTATATCTGCTCTCCTAATAACCCAACAGGTGCTGCATATAACCGCGAGCAGTTAAAAGAATGGGTAGATTATGCATTAGAAAATGACGCTATTATACTCTATGATTCTGCTTATGAATGCTTCATTACAGATGAAACTCTTCCAAGAAGCATCTTTGCAATTGAAGGTGCCAGAAAGTGTGCCATTGAATTCTGCTCCCTTTCCAAAACAGCAGGTTTTACCGGAACCAGATGTGGCTACACCATCGTTCCTAAAGACCTGAAATTTACTGCTTCCAATGGTAAGGAAATGTCCCTGAATGCTATGTGGAACCGCCGCCAGACTACCAAGTTCAATGGCGTATCCTATATCGTCCAGAAAGGTGCTGCTGCTGCCTTTTCCGTAGAAGGTATGGCACAGTGCAAAGCCAATATCAAATACTATCAGGAAAATGCAAAGATTATTGCAGAAGGACTTGAGAAAAAGAATATACGCTACTTTGGTGGTGTAAATTCCCCATATATCTGGTTTGAATGCCCTAACAATATGGAATCCTGGGACTTCTTTGACTATCTGTTAAAGAATGCACAGGTAGTTGGTACTCCCGGTGCGGGATTTGGCAAGAACGGACATAATTTCTTCCGTCTGACCTCCTTTGGCAATCGTGAAAATACCATCGAAGCCATGAATCGAATCGATCAGTTATTCTAATTCGACTACTACTTTTTATAACAAAACAGTGCAGATTTAGAAAATTATCTAAATTTGCACTGTTTTCTTTATATTTATTCCTGATTTGTAATTATGTTATTGTCAATAGGGAATGTTACTTGCCAGTCGCCTTCAATTGCACCACCATTGCAAGTCCAGAACTCTCCCCATAATTCATAATCCTGTAATTCCTCTGCATTTAATTCAAAAATATATTCTTCATAGCTGTCTTTCTGCACTTCATCCCAGAAAGAAACATCATACACACTCTCTATTGTCTCGCCATCTGCCTTTTTCAGATACACATAACCATGATTATCCGTATTAAGGATATCATCATATCGAAGCTGCACATGCAACATATCATCTACAAAGCCATACCCTGTTAAGGTAACACCTTCTTCCAATAATACGGTCTGATCGGAATTTATGAGATGTATTTCTTTCAAATCCACCATCCCACTTCCACCATATCCTCGTATAGCAGGGGCTTCCACATAATCCGTGATTTGCGGCAGGTTGTGCATATCTATTTCTGAAATCGGCATACTTACCTGCTTTTTTCCACTCAATATATTACTTACAGAAAATGTAATCTTATCTGCGACAGTCAGACTCTCACTCAACTGTTCAATATTGATCAGAAAAGTAGCTGTTCTCGTCTGGGAATCATACTCTACAAATGTGCAATTACCCGTCTGGTCATAGGGCGTATGAATACTATAACTATCGAATAAATCCGCATCTGCCTGAAGACGTTCTCCTACAAGATCCTGCATGGACACCAGTATTTTTACATTTGCTCCTTCAACATCGACAGCCATTACTTTCATTCTGATTCCATTATCTTCGCAGGACACGTTGACTGGCTTTAGCTTCTGCGCAATAGCAGGCGAAATTGCATATAACACCTCATAGGCATACTTATTATCGGCTGCCGCCAAAACCGGAACCGCACTACAAAAACAAATACACAAGCATGCCGCAATGACTCCCCAGCGCTTCCACGAATGTCTTTTCATTACTTTGTAAGAAGCTGCTTCCTCCAAAAAGTCCGGACGAATCTCGGATATACTCTTGTATAAATCCTCTCTAGTCATAGGTCTACCCCCTCTCTGATTAGAAAAACTCGCAATTTTTTTCGTAATTTCATCATTTTCTGAGCCATCTGGTTCTCCCTGTAGCCAAATTCCATGGCTAAATCTTTGACAGAAGCTCCATAATAATATCTTTTTACAAATAAAACACGTTCTTCTTTAGGCAAACTTTCCAACCACTGATTAATCGCCTCTGTGATTAATTGATTCTCATAATTTTTCTCCGTATCAAAGCCGGAAGGAATACATTCTTCCAGCTCATCAAGCATTGCCTCCAATCCCTGATATCTTTTCTTTGCATGGTTCGCCCTATATCTGCTCAGCGAGATATCTCTGACCAGTTTTCCCAGAAAAGCCTTAAACGATATAGGTATTGTTGGTGGAATCTTATTCCACGTTATATGCCAGACATCATTCACGCATTCTTCTGCATCCTCCTGCGCAGATAATATATTTCTTGCAATCTGAAAGCAATATGCTCCGTATTTGTGCTGTGTCTCTTCTATGGCTCGCTCATTGCGTTTGAAATACAACTCTATAATCTTCCTGTCTTCCACGGCTTACCCCCTCATCTGTATTTTGTTCCTCATATATATAGCCGCAAAAAACTCTACGATATTGGAAATAAATTGCAATTTAAGGAAGGAAGTTCTAGGTACGCCGCTAGTCTGGCAGTTCGGTTCTTTTGCCACGTACGTGACGTAAGAGTTTCTAAGAACTGCATCTCAAATGCTTAGAGTACAAGCCGAGCGCAAAACTCGCCCTACGGGCTCAAACAGTTGCGCCTTGGCTTGCAAGCATTTGATCTTTGTTCTAAGAAACACTAAACATCACTCCCTAAGCTGCATTCACCGAACTGCTAGACCAGCGGCTGGATACAGAAAATTCTCATATTAAATGACAGGCTTACGCTGTCACAGTCACATTAGCATTTATTGTTTTGGAAATTTGCTCTAGGTAGTACCTATTTCTATAAATGGTGATTCAAAGTCCATGAAACGGTCACATCAATCAGTAGAAGGAAAATGTGTTTGAAACAAAATATTCGAATCTTCCTGTAAGATTACATACGAAGTTGGTAAGGTGCATCATCTGTATACAGCAAATTTTTGACATGGAAACTTTCAGTACCCAGGCGGTGCAGCTTGCCCTCTATATGTAACGTCACAGAGAAACTTGGAATGTTTTGTAAGAAGACCCTCTGCGAGTGTCGGCGCTTAGGTCGCAGGGGCTGTTAAGCCCATGCAACCTTATGCGTCCGTTACATCGAGCAGCGGAGTGGAAACGTGTCTTCGAACGAAATATCCAAGCTTCTCTGCCATACTCTACAATGGGCGAGCTAAACAGCCGTTCCTAGAACTAATTCATTAAACTGCAATTTCTAATACAGTGAAGCTGTATGCCGGTAAGTTAAGTTCTGACTGATAATTTACTTTTGTCACTTTAGGGCTGACCTTATCAGGTTCTTCAATAGAGTTGACATCCAAAGGCTGTGCCTGCATCCTAATCTGTTTTACTGGCATATTCTGATTTACGTTCCATGCATCATCTATATGTAATACGATGTTTTGTTCCTTATCAGATGCATTAACCAATTTCACATACAGATGCCCCTGCTCATCGGCAGAAACAATATGATAAACACTAGACTCTTCACCACCTGGCAAATCACTGTTAATTGTGTACTTACCCGTGTAATCACTATATAACTGCTGCACATAATAGTTCGGTGTTGCATAACTGGTTCGATCATCGAACCAGATCAGATCCGGTGCCCATTGCTCATAACCAATTCTTGCAAAAAGAGGCGCATAAGAAGCCAGATACACTACATCCGCATTACGCTCTACTCCTGTAAGAAAAGCAGCCTCTGACAATGCACAGCGCCAGTTATTACGCTTCGTTGACTCTTGTACCTCTTTATCATGTGCTGCATATTCTCCTGAAAAGACCTTAACATCTCTGGAATAATCGTCATAAAAATGAGTATTGGCTAAAAACCACTCCGGTTCCATATAATAATGCTCATCTACTGCATATGTATAATTTGAATTATTCTTTGCCTTGGCATGATAATTCTCCCAGGCAGCTTCATAAGTTGGTGTATGAACAGTTGGTCCGGCTGAACTGATCAACTCAATTTCAGGGTATTTGGCATGAATGGCTTTTTCAAAATCATCATATCTTTCGAAAAAATCTACTCTCTCCGTCTGCCACTGCTCATTACCAATGCCTACATACTCTAATCCAAAGGGTTCTGGATGTCCCATCTGTGCACGAATCCTGCCCCATTCTGAATCGGATGCTCCATTAGCAAATTCGATAAGATCCAATACATCCTGAATAAACTCCTGATATGCAGGATCTTTTCTCTCAACTAACTGTGTAGACTGATATTGGCAGGCAAGACCTACATTGGCAACTGGCAGAGGCTTCGCACCTAAATATTCACACAATACGAAATACTCATAATAGCCAAGTCCTAAAGTCTGATTATAATGACTGAATTTTGACGTGAAATGATTCTCTTCACAGTTTTCATGAACTGCCCAGCGATTCCAGTTTGCCTTTCTCTGGGTGATATCTCCCACTGAAAGTTTCCATTGGTAACGGTTAGTCAATTCATTTCCTTCAACAACACATCCCCCTGGGAAACGCATAAACTTAGGGTGCATATCTTTTAATTTTTCTGCAAGATCTTTCCTGAATAATCCACAAACTGCATCCTCTGGAAAAAGGGAAATACAGTCAAAATCCGCCTCTGCCTGTTCTTCAAATAAAATAGCAAATAATGCATATCGTATTGTCTCATTTACAGTAAATGAAACAGTATATTTATGCCAGTCATTGTTACTTATTAATACATTTGTCAAAATATGCTTTTTACCGGTTACCCTCTCTAATGCTGCAACCTGTACTTTAAAATTCTGCTCCGATCTTGCATAGAAGCTTAACCGATATGAATGTCCCTCTTCCAGAAAAATTCCTTCATATGCCTGATTCATAAATCCACTTCCTACATGAGCCTGTACATGCATATAGTGTGGGTTTACATTATTTAATGGATTAATCTTCTGAATCTGCAATTCTGCTTGTTCCTTGGGATACGCTGACCATCCATATAATCCATCAAAAATCTGGTGATACGCATCCTTATCCCCCCGCGCATCCAGAAATTCAAAAGATCTGTTCTCCAGCATTTCCGCATACAAGCCACCATCAGCACCATAATTGATATCTTCAAAGAAAATACCAATCAAATCATCCTGAATCGTAACTCCCTTATTATGTGTAATTTTAAGCTCCATACCATTCTCCTTTTATTACCTTAAACTTAATAAAGAAATTTCTATGTCTATAAAATTCTTTTACTACTTATGAATATCAATTAATAACTTACATCTTACACTTGACAAATTGTATATGGAAAAACAACCGCCAAAATATGGCGGTTGCTGCAAGACTCTATTTTATTACAAATATTCATAATGGTCGGACAACGCTTACACTAGAACTGTATAAAATAAATCTTCCCTCTTACTATGCAAGTGTAACGTTAGCTGCTCTTAACTTCTTGCTGTTCTTAGGATCCTGCTCAATGTCAAAAGTAACCTTCTGACCTTCTTCAAGTGTCTTATATCCGTCAGAAACAATTGCAGAAAAATGTACGAATACATCTTCTCCTGTGCTTTCATTTGTAATGAAGCCATATCCCTTCTGAGCGTTAAACCACTTTACTGTACCCTTATTCATCTCAAGTACCTCCATTATAATATTTGTATACATTCTAAACTACTGCCGATAACCTTTTCTTATTGAAAAAGCCAACCTGTTCTGCAATTCAAAAGGAATGATTTGCAGAACAAGTCGGCTCATAGTTCAAATTGAATACAAAAGCAGTGTACCATTTCCATAACTTAAAGTCAACAATTTTATGTAAAAAAAGGAAACACCACTATGTGCTTCCTTTTTGCTAAATAGCGAGAGGGGGATTCGAACCCTCGACACTGCGGGTATGAACCGCATGCTCT
>ERZ779861.1805-NODE-1805-length-22388-cov-3.836878_pt1 | contig 22388 bp, 16 predicted proteins | sample MGYA00511558_ERZ779861 | MGnify/ENA primary metagenome ERZ779861 (study PRJEB29588, sample SAMEA2163432) | human gut metagenome | biome: human gut; feature: human-associated habitat; material: faeces | place: Denmark | collected 2008/2010 ...
AAGACCCGGAACACCGATGTGTGATGATTTCTCTTTGTTCGGTTTTCAGAGAACAATGGTTTTTTGAAAAATGAAAAAATGAAAAGTGAAAATAAGCTGTGAATTTCACAGCTTATTTTTTTGTTTCTCTTTTGATTTATCTGATTTATCGGCATGTTTTTTTCCTTTGCGTCATATATTGGATACTACCAAATACGCGGAGGCTTGCAATGGATTTCCTTGACGAGCGCACTATCGACATTGGGACGTATATCAGTGAAAATAACGCGACAGTTCGCGCGGCAGCCAAACACTTCGGCATTTCAAAATCAACCGTACATAAGGACATAACAGAACGTTTGAAGAAACTAAACCCGCAGCTTGCGGGGGAGGTAAGATTGGTGCTTGATAAAAACAAATCCGAAAGGCATCTTAGGGGAGGAATGGCCACAAGGAAAAAATACAAAGGATATAATAAATAAATCGTCAATTTATTCTCAAGGATTGCATTATTTATACGTAAAAAAGATGCAAGTTTATTTATAGTCACTCACTTGTGTGAAAGATATAGTAATCTGATCTTCACAATATTTTTATGACAATAAAAATACAGTTACGAAAGATATGATGATTTGTACTTCTATTGAATATGATTAAATTTGCCTCTCTTGCCATGCGTACACGGCAATTTCTATAAATCTGCCTTGAGATACAGTATATTGAATGATATCCGAGTAAGTTAGTTAGATGTTAAAAAACGAGTTTTAACCTTGATATGATAACTTTGTAGTAAGTTTTGTCAAGGACATATAATTCCGCACACTAATCAAGTCAGTACGTGCGAATACTCACGGAAGTCATTATGGAAATGGTACTATCCCAAATCATTGTGCTGTATCAAACGACATCATTGTTTTTAGTGGTATTTTAGGACAAATCAATATAAATTAGATATTTGATACGCACAATCAATAAAAAAATAAAACTCTTTGAATGTTCAAAGAGTTTTATTTTTATGAAAAATACATGATCGCTGTATATTTAAAAAAGTAGTATCAAAAATCAGTATATACCGAATCAAGTGATAAATATAATAATGCGCTTATTTGTTTAAAGACATTGCTTGTTGATGATCTTTTTTCGCTGAGACTATTTTTAGTAGTAATTTTGAGATTTTGTTTACACAGTAGGAGAAAATAACTGTGCTGATGAGGATAAGCAGTAAGTATAATAAATTATTGCTAATATAAATTTTAAATCCAAAAATTGATATATTACTTCTCCATGCAGAAATAAAGATTGCGTGTGAAAGATAAAGTTCCAATGATAAGTTACCGCAAAAGTTGATGATTTTGTTGCCAAACTGAAATTTTAATGTAAGGAGCAATATTAAAATTGAAAATGCAAAAGCACATAAAATTTCAATCGGGAGTAAAATGGTAATGGCTTCGTTATAATGTTTGCTAGTATAATAATAGGTTGGAATGATGATTGCAAAACTGATCAATATCAATGACAAATAATATTTTTTAAAAATAATGTCAATTTTATTTTTGTATTCACAATACCATATACCTATTAAAAAGCAGATGACTGAATTATACCACCAATATCCGAGATTAATGTAATTAAACTTTTTATAGAGTATAAACATAACAGCGATATATGCGAAAGTGAATAAGTTTATCAGCATCAGACCTTTTTTATGACTAAAAAATTTGAATGCAATATAAAAGCATAGATATAATATCATGATTGCCATAATATACCAAAGATTAAAACCAACAATAGAAAGTATGATATATTTTAAGGTAAGGACACCGTAATATTTCTGTATGATCAAATAAAAGATATCTATTATGTAATACGGTACCAAAATCACAAGTAAGCGTCTTTTGAAAAAACTTTTGAGGTATTCCTGCTTGTATTTTTGTCCGTACATAAGGCCATAGCCTGAAACCAGAAAGAAACCACCTACCATTAAAAATCCAATGCATTTGAAGGCGTAAAATGAGGGAAAGTAGTCTGCAACATAGGTGCACAAATGGTGAAAAATCACATAGATTGCAAAGATGCCCTTTAGTGCACGCGTTTGGGAAACGGGAAAATTGTCAACAAAATAATTTCCTTTTCCAGCATATTTTATTCCCCATAAAAGAAGAATCAAAGCAACTACAACAGCCATAAATAAATCCTTTCTTGTCTAAAAAATGTAGTTCATTTTTAAAAAAATTATTTTTTATTGAGTTTACAGCCTTCATAACAAAGAGAGCTTCATTCTAAACGTAATGCCGTAAGAAAAAGGATGCTTGTATTTTGCCGCGCAATTATAAATATGTCTATATAAATATTGGTGCCGTATGATCATATTGTATACAATTATAGCAGAAATTTATATGCGTGTCAAACTACTTTTATAATTACGTAAAATTTTTTATTTTCTTTTGTATCATTCAAATTTTTTCGAATGAAAAAAGCAGTACTTTTTCCTTTCATTTAAAAAAGTACTGCTTTTGTTTTCTAAAATCATGGTATTCAGTTATGTTCTGCTTCGGCAATATACGCTTGAACGGCTTGCAAGATTTTCTCACCGGCCTCTGCCTGCCAATCTGCATCCGTCAAATTTTTCGCGTCTTCTTCATTTGAAATAAATCCAAGTTCAATCAATGCACCCGGCACATTTGTATGATGAATGACATAATAGGAATCATCAGGCGGCATTTCTTTGAGTAACGGCGTTTTGGAAGAAAGCTGTGCAAAGCTTTTGTTCAATTTCTGTGCGAAACTGACAGTTGCTCCGTCATATGTACTGTTCTTTGTGTAATAGATTCTGGTACCGCACACCGTTTCGTTGTCCGGAAAACTGTCACAGTGAATGCTCAAAAACAAGTCGACATTATTTTCGTTGCAAAACGTTGTCCGTTCTTCCAATTCCAGTTTGTCTGCATTTTTATCATATCCGCTTCCTTCGTCTCTTGTCATTAAAACGTGGATACCATGTTCCTCAAGTGTACGTTTGGCAGCCTGTGCAACCGCCAGATTGATATCCGCTTCGTCGTACCCGCCAAGCAATGCATTTTGCGATCCCGGATCACTATATCCATGTCCTGCGTCCAAACATACTGTCCAAGTTTCACCCTGCGTAATTTTCACAGCGTTGTTGGCACGTGTAAACGTGGGAATAGATAATGATCCGTCATTTTTGAAAAAAAGTACAAGAACGACGGCGGTCAATATAACGGCAATGAGTATAAATACCGTCAAAACGATTTTCCATCTTCCTGTTTTACGTGTGCTTTCCCCTGAGAAGTTGTCCTTGCTTTGTCGCATTGTCATTCTCCTTTTTGTCAATACAGTCATCAATATTCTATCAAAAAGTGCAATCAACAGATGTTGTTACATGATGGATTTCAATCGCGATAAAAATAAGATAGATCGCAAAACTTATTTCAGTAGTAATCGACATAATCATATCATTTGTTTTTTTCTAAGTTATTGACAATTCAGGCGCAGAATGTTACAATAAGTGTAGAAATAACAGAAAAAAACTCGAAATTGTTTTTTCATTTCATCACTATTCACCTTTTGGAGGTATCATATGAACTGTCCGAAATGTAATGCTCCTCTGGAAGAGGGCGATCAGTTTTGTCCACAATGCGGCGCATTGATTTCTGAGGAACCACAGACAGAATCGGTGCAGCCATCAACATCTCCACAGCAACCGAATATGGCACAAGCAGAAGAAAATGCAACAACGGATACGTTACATGCGCAAACGGCTGAATCCGCACCAGCTACAGCTGCTCCCACGCCGACGCAGCCAGCGGATGCACAGGGGCAACTGGGAGAAGCTGTGCCGCAGTCTGCACAGACGCAACCTGAAAGTGCTACGGTTCCACCTACTGTTCCTCCCACGCAAGCAGTACCGCCGGTCGGCTCTGTCCCTCCGGTTTCTCCCAAGCGCAAAAAGAACAAATGGCTTTTGGCACTTGTAATCGCTGTTATCATTGTTGCACTTGCCGGCGTGGGGGTCTATGCGTATCCGATGATTCGGAGAGCAGTGATCGGTGAAAGCCGGTATTTTGTGGAACAAATGCAAGCGCGCACGCAGGATGCAGCATCTTTGTTTCTAACAGATGGTGAAGTACCTGCACATCTGGAATATTCTGCTTCAGCGGCGCTCAGTGGAAGTTTAGTGCAGAATATGGGAACCGATATTGATGAATTGTTGAATGCGCTTAACTTCCGCATTTCGATTGATCAGGACAAAAATGCGAAAAAACAAGTTGGGTCTTTGGGTATATACGATAATGATGATCCACTGGTTTCTCTTCGCTTGTTAACGGATCAAAACAAATCGGCGATCGGATTATACAACGATCCATCCTTGTTGTATTTAAATGATACCGATACGGATCAGGATCTTTTTGCACAAACATCTCTGGAGGCAATTACCGGATTAGATGCGCAAGGATGGCAAACGTTGACGGAATCTTATCTGGATACCATTTTTGCGTCACTGCCTGATACCTGTATTAGCAAAGGAAACGGTATTTTTGGTGATTTACAATGCGAAACGGTAACATTTTCATTTTCATCGATTGAAGCACAGCGCGCATTGTATACTGCATTGGCAGATCAGCTGGAAAACGATACCGTGCTGCGCGATACGTTGTATCACATCGGGAACTACTTTTTCGAGGACTTTTTTTCGGAAATGGCTGCGGAAGGGGTGGAGGTGCAGTCGCTGGAGGATCAAATCGACGAAGCGTTGGATTCATTGGTTGCTCAACTTCGAGACATGGCACAAAATCCTCAACCGCTTTCCGGCGCTTACAGTGTGACGGCATACTATACAGGACGCGCACAGTTGGTTGCACAACGGATCACGTTTACCAAGGGCAATGAAGGGATTGATTTGTTATACGGAGGTTATGTTGACGGTGGCAAGCTGCACGTATTGGTACAGGAATTGCAGAGTGGCCTCGAGTTGCAAATCGATGGTACTTTGGCACGAAAGACCATGCAGGGCACATATGCATTGGAAGTAGCAGGGTTGACATTTGACGGTAATTTTGATTTGCAAAAAGAAACAGTCGGGGGCATGGAGTCCTGGTATGGATCCATAGACGGACGTTTTGATTTGCTTGAAATCACATTTCAGATGAATTTACAGTCAGAACGTGTAGATGAAAACAATGCGCGCGAGCAATTGGCATTCACCATTTCTTCCGGTGCTGAAGATTTAACGCTTCAAATAGATGCAGCGCTGAAATGTTCGGATACACCGCAGCTTGACGAACTTTCTGATTTGGATCAAGCACAGGAAATTGATTTTGATGATCCGGAGCAATCCGAATCAATGATGCAAGACTGGAGTGATGCAGTAACAGAAAAATTGGATGCTGCAGCACATGGCGAACAAATCAAGGAGTTGCTTGAGGCGATCATGAGCGGTTCCGCCGCATCTTCCGATGATGAATATGACGGCGATTACTACTATGACGATGATTACTACTATGACGATGATTACTACTATGACTACTATGACGACTACGGCGATTATTACGATTATTATGACGATGGTGATATGATGGATCCGTGGGGGGATTCGTATGGCGATGATGGTAATGATTGGTATGATTCATATGAAATGACAGAGGATCCCTTTGCATACTTTGGGCTGCCGTCAGCGGAAAAGGTCCATTTTTGCATCAAATAACAAAAAGTATTGAAATAGAAAAGGGCAGTCGGTGCACACGCACCGGCTACCCTTTTTGTTTTTCCAGGTGGTACTATACAATGGATCAAATCGTGCAACCTGACTAAAATGATTGACATAATAGAAAAAATACTGTATAATATTTATTCAAAGGGGGAAAAATATTTCTATTTTTTACATAAGATATGCCGATTTGTTGTCCTGTTTAGGATGAAAGAAATAGATCAATCGGTATAGCAAAGGATTTATATAAAAAGATGTGATTGAAGGAGGCTCTATTTATGGCACAAGCTGTGGTAATGCCAAAGGCCGGCATTACAGTGGAAACTTGCATCATTAGTCGATGGCAAAAACAGGTCGGTGAACAAATTAACATCGGTGATGTCTTGTTTACATACGAAACGGATAAATCAACCTTTGAGTGTGAATCGACAGCAGCGGGCGAATTGTTGGAAAAATTTTATGACGATGGCGATGAGGTGCCGGTTTTGGTCAATGTCTGTGCCATTGGAGCACATGGTGAATCTGTTGATGATCTGCGCCCCAATGATGCAGATTCAGAGACTGCAGCGGAGCCGTCCAAGTCCGCAGGCGCGCCAACTGTCGTTGTACCGCATCAGACGGTTGCTACACAAAATGGTGCAGCATCCAATGAACCAAAGGTAAATCTTGAATCCGGTGCTGTTTCTCCGCGTGCACGTCGACTGGCGACACAGGCGGGGGTGAAATTGGAGGGGCTTTTCGGAAGCGGTCCCTACGGTCGTGTGATTGAACGGGATATACGCCGTGCAATGGAGCACCCAGCAGATGTATCCGATCTTTCTCTTGCGAAAAACAAACAGGAAAAAGGGGCAGTAGAAACTTCTTGTGTTGCAAGCGATGCACCAACATATGGCAATACTGGAACATATACCGATCAGCCTTGCACCGTGATTCGCCGTGCCATTGCAAAATCGATGACACAGTCGCTTTCCGATATTCCGCAGCTCACCCATCATCATACCTTTGATGCAACTGAGCTTTTGGCGTACCGCAAAAAGTTAAAAGCGACCGAGGGGGTATGTTCTGAAATTACAATTGGCGATATGGTATTATTTGCGGTATCTCGTGTGCTTCAAGAATGCCAAGCGCTGAATGCACATTTGTTGCCCGATTTGACGTTACGTGTATTTTCTCAAGTAAACCTTGGTGTTGCCATGGACACGCCGAGAGGTTTGATGGTACCTACGATATTTGGTGCCGATCAGATGTCTTTGGTACAAATATCACAGACGGTCAAAGCGCTGGCTGCACAGGCACGAGAGGGTAGCATGTCTCCGGATATGCTGCAGGGCGCATCATTTACGGTATCCAATTTGGGAAATCTTGGTGTGGAATCTTTTACACCTGTGATCAATCCCCCTCAAACGGGAATTTTAGGTGTTGGTTCTATCACAGACCGCGTAAGGCGAGATGTAAGCGGAGCTTTGGAAGTATATCCTGCCATGGGATTGTCCCTCACTTATGATCATCGTGCGCTGGACGGTGCACCGGCAGCAAGATTTATGAAGATGCTATGCGCAAGGCTTTCACAGTTTACCACGCTGCTGGCACAGTGAAAGGGAAAGGAATGTATCCATGAATACATATGATTGTTTGGTATTGGGTGGAGGCCCCGGCGGGTATCTTGCGGCGGAACGCGCAGCGCAGCGCGGTATGTCCGTTGCCGTATTGGAAGAGCGGGCATTTGGCGGTGTTTGCCTCAACGAGGGATGTATTCCCACAAAAACATTGTTGCATTCTGCGAAAATGTATCGTCATGCTACGCAAAGCGAGGCGTTTGGCGTCACGGTGGAGGGAATGGTTCACTTTTCTCTTCCGCGCGCGATGGAACGGAAACGTCGCGTTGTACAGACATTGGTTGGCGGAGTAGAAAACACCTTAAAACACGCCGGTGTTGAAATGGTACGTGCGCGCGGAACCGTTTTGGGACGTGGAACGGATGGATTGTTCCAAGTTGCTGCCGGGGATGAACAGTACGTGGGGAAACGACTCATTGTTGCATCTGGTTCCCATGCAGCAGTGCCGCCTATTACAGGGGTGCGCGAAGGGCTCGCGCGCGGGTTTGTCAAAACCAATCGTGAAATATTAGAGATTGAATCGCTTCCACGAGATCTGGTTGTCATAGGCGGAGGCGTGATCGGTTTAGAGATGGCATGCTTTTTTGCCGCAGTCGGTGTGAAAGTAACCGTGATCGAAATGTTGGATCAGATTGCGGGAAACACGGATGCAGAAATTGCATCCGTCTTGCAGAGAACCTATGAAGCACAAGGAATGACATTTTGTCTGGGGGCGTCGGTACAGCGTGTTGAAAACGGCGCTGTGGTTTATCAAAAGGACGGCAAAGAAACGACTGTGCCGTGCGATATGGTGCTGCTTAGTACCGGACGACGCCCGAACACGCAGGATATCGGTCTGGAATCAATCAACATTCAGACTCAACGCGGTGCCATTGTGACCGATTTGCAGCTGTGCACGAATGTTTCGGGCGTCTGGGCAGTTGGAGATTGTAACGGAAAAAGCATGTTGGCGCATACTGCTTATCGCGAGGCGGAAGTGGCCGTGAATCATATGTGCGGGGAAAAAGATGTTGTCAATTATGACAGTGTTCCCGCGGTCATTTATACGGACCCTGAGGTGGCATGTGTGGGCATGACATTGCGAGAGGCGAAACAGCGCGGATATGCCGCACGTGAGGTAAAGGTTCCCATGCAGTATGCAGGCCGATATGTGGCGGAAGTCGACAACGGCAAAGGATTTTGCAAGTTGGTATTGGATGAAACGTGTAACCGGTTGCTTGGGGTACATATGATCGGCAGTTATGTTTCGGAGATGATTTACGGTGCTGCCATGATGGTAGATACGCAGCTGCCCCCCTCGCGTTTGCAAAAACTCACGTTTCCGCATCCTACGGTCAGTGAGGTGTTACGGGAGGCACTGTTTGCACTATAATGTTTGAAATAATCGACCCGAGATGTGCAGGGTTATAAATAAAAAAGATACTGTTAGATTTCCAGAAAAGAAGGAGGAACATCATGTCCAAAAGTCTATATGTAGATCCACAACAGATGCGAAAGGCGGATACCATCACCTTTCAGGATATCCCTGTCAATGCATATCACAAAACAATGGCGGAGGAGCGGAAAAAATACGGGGATGACAATTTGATTCGCATTTATCGTGATATCACCATTTTGCGTGAATTTGAGACAATGCTCAACAGCATTAAAACGCTCAGCAGCTATGGTGGAGTAGATACCACATATCCGGGGCCGGCGCACTTGTCTATTGGTCAGGAAGCTGCATGCGTCGGGCAGGCGTATCTGTTGGATCAAAACGATTTCAATTTCGGCAGTCACCGAAGCCACAGCGAGATTTTGGCAAAGTCGCTGTCTTGTATCCATAAAATGAGCGAAAGCACGCTGATGGAAATCATGGAACATTTTATCGGCGGTGAAACGCTGCGTGCAACGGAAAAGATGGGCAGCGTCGATGATGTCAAGGAGTTGGCTATTCGGTTCATTATTTACGGTACACTCTCTGAAATTTTTGCGCGGGAAACGGGCTTCCATATGGGACTGGGCGGCTCGATGCATGCGTTTTTCTTGCCGTTTGGTGTTTATCCGAACAATGCGATCGTCGGAGGTTCTGCGACCATTGCCGCCGGCGCTGGACTTTATAAAAAGTGCAACGATAAACCCGGTATTGTTGTGTGTAACATTGGCGATGGATCATTGGGATGCGGACCCGTTTGGGAGGCGTTCAATTTTGCATGTATGGATCAGTACCGACAACTGTGGGAAGAGGGGCGCCGCGGCGGTATGCCGGTGTTGTTCAATGTGTTTAACAATAGCTACGGTATGGGCGGACAAACGCGTGGCGAGACCATGGCATACGACTTTTTGGCACGTGTGGGCGCTGGTATTACACCCAATCAGATGCATGCAGAACGCATTGACGGATTCAATCCTCTGGCGGTGATTGATGCCATGGAACGTAAAATGCAGATTTTGCATAACGGTGACGGTCCTGTACTACTCGATACCATCACGTATCGTTTCAGCGGACATTCCACGTCGGACCAAAATGCGTACCGTACCAAGGAGGAGATGGACGCATGGAAAGAAGTGGATCCCATTGTGACATATCGGCGTGCACTGATCGACGCAGGAATCGCGACTGAGGAACATTTGGATGATATTTTGTTGCAAACGCAAACGCGCATGGCAATGATTTGTAAATTTGCCTCCGATCCTGTTGTTTCTCCGTATCTTGATTTTCAAAAGGAACCGGACGTCATTGAACGCATGATGTTTTCAAATGGGCATGTCGCCTCTTTCGGTTCTCAAACGCCGTCGGTGTTGGGCCCCAAAGAATCTTGTTCGCGTGTACAGCAAATTGCAGGAAAATCTCGTACGGCGTTTGTTGACGGCAAACCGGTCAGCAAGCTGAAGACGTACAACATTCGCGATGCCATTTTTGAGCCGCTTTTGGACAAATATTATGAGGATTCGTCTTTGATCAGTTACGGCGAAGATGTGCGCGATTGGGGCGGTGCATTTGCCGTCTATCGTGGATTGACCGATGTGATCCCGTATTCCCGTCTGTTTAATGCTCCCATCTCAGAGGCTGCCATTGTCGGCAGTGCTGTGGGGTATTGCATGTGCGGCGGCAGAGCAGTGGTAGAATTGATGTACGCCGATTTTATCGGTCGTGCGGGTGATGAAATTTTCAACCAGATGTCGAAATGGCAGGCAATGAGCGCCGGTATTTTGAAAATGCCATTGGTATTGCGTGTATCGGTCGGTTCCAAATACGGCGCGCAGCATTCGCAGGACTGGACAGCATTGTGTGCACATATTCCCGGCCTCAAGGTTTGTTTCCCGGCCACACCGTGGGAGGCTAAAGGATTGATGACCGCTGCGCTCAACGGAACGGATCCGGTGGTGTTCTTTGAAAGCCAACGCATTTATGACAAGGGCGAGGAATTTCATGAGGGCGGTGTGCCCAAAGAGCCGTACGAAATCACAATCGGAGATACAGACTTGATTCGTAGTGGCACCGATGTAACGATTCTCACCATCGGAGCGGTCTTGTACCGCGCTGTCAAGGCAGCGGATATTTTGAAAGAAAAATTCAGCATGGAAGCGGAGATTATCAATTTGCACAGTTTGGTGCCGTTGGATTACACCAAGATCCTTGCATCTGTGAAAAAAACAGGACGTGTGGTGTTGGTTTCCGATGCATGTGCCCGCGGATCATTTCTCAAGGATGTTGCACAAAATATCAGTGAGATGTGCTTTGATGATTTGGATGCACCGCCGGTCGTTGTCGGTGCGAAAAACTGGATTACACCGCCGTTTGAATTTGATGCATCCTTTTTCCCGCAGGAAAATTGGATTTTGGATGCGATTCACGAGAAAATTGTCCCACTGCCCGATTATGTACCTACGGTTAGCTTTACCACAGCAGAGCAAATACGAAAGGAACAACAAGGCGTATAATCACTTGTGGGTATCCATGCCATGATAGCGCGCTCGATCGGATGAATGTGATACCACCGTCCCACCGGTCGGAAAGCCGGTGGGACGGTTTTTCCGCATAAACAAACGAGAGAATTCACAATATTTTGATCCATTTTGATCTATTTAGATCCATATGGAAAAGAACATGTCAGTATGAAAAAAGAATCGGTTTTTACTTACGCTACATCCTCTTTCACAAAAGAAGAAGAGATTGCATTGCGTACACATCAGGCTGTCCCGCAGCCGATCACAATACAACAAGATGTAACAGGTTATTATTTGATATCTCCAACCACGAATGCGCACGAAAATATGGCATATGACCAACTTCTGTTGGAGACTTTGGCGCCCGGCGATGTGTGTCTGTTTTTGTATGTGAATGCGCCTTCCGTGATCATAGGACAAAATCAAAATCCGTACCGGGAATGTGATCTTTCTGCAATGGCGGAAGATCATGTGCGTTTGGCACGTCGCATCAGCGGCGGCGGAGCGGTTTATCATGATTTAGGTAATCTGAATTATTCTTTTCATACGCCCGTTCAGACGTATGATCCGACGGCGGAAACCGAAATGATTTGTCGCACACTTTCCTCTTTTGGTATTTCTGCCGTACCGAGCGGCCGCAATGACCTCACCGTCGATGGTCGCAAATGTTCGGGCAGTGCGTTTTGCCGCCGCGGAAATCGTCAGCTGCATCATGGAACGCTTTTGGTAACATGTGATACGTCGCGCATGGCACGTTATCTGCATGTTTCTCCTCAAAAACTGCAAGCCAAGGGCGTCACTTCTGTGCACAGCCGTGTCTGTAACCTTTCATCGTTTGCCAAAGATTTAACGATAGAGAGGCTGCGAGATGCCTTGATCAAATCTTTTGAAGAGGAGATCGGAAATATTGCGCCATATGTTTTGAACCCGTCACAGACGGATTTGCACCGAACACTTTGTATGTATCATGCATCTCCTTCTCATATTTATGAAGAAACCCCGGCGTTTACGGATGTTTGGGAAACGCGCTTGGAGGGGATGGGCATGATATCGTTTCATATCGCGGTGTCTCGTGGCGTCATTACAGATTGTCGTATTTATACGGATGCAATGAATGTTTCCTTGCCGCAACAATTACAGCCGCTTTTTGTCGGTCAACCCTTTTCTCCGGTACCGCTGTGTGCTACACTGTATGATGCCGGATGGGGCACGTTGGCAGAGTTTGTAAAAACATGTTTTCCACTTTAGAAAAGTTGACGGATTGCTGCAAATATAAAAAACGGCATGCCAAAAGGCAATGCCGTTTTTGTGTTCGTTCCGGGTCAGATGTGACAGATATTTGACAATGTCCGTTACCAATCTGGTGAAAGTGCATTTAATGACCGCAACCGCAACCGTGTCCGTGGTCTTGATGGGTATTGCCTGCGCAGAATTGATCGCGCGGGAACGCCATCTGACGGAATGTTGCGCACGGATCATCGGTATCTTCAAATACGCATTCTTTTTCCGGTACGCAGTATTCTGTTGCATGGATGGCAAATTGACCTTGACGCTCCAGACGGAGTACGGAAAAGATGCCCAGCGAGATGGTCAAAATATGCTGTGCATTTGCGTCCATGCTGAGTGTTTCACCGCTCAGGCAGTCCAATACACACTGTGGGATTTCTTCTACGCTGCAGCAGCAGTTACAGCAATTGCATTGGCAGCGTTCCACAATTTTGGTGTTGAGTACAACGGGATCTGCAACATCCAAAACTGCCGTGGGCAGGGAAGTGTCACTGCCATTGCAGTAACTTGCAGCACTGCAAAAACCGTCGCCGCTTTCTGCACTTGAGAACGTGCGGACATTTTTTTCACCGCCATACAGAATCGCAGTTTTATCAACAACCGCAATCCCCACGATCTCTTGAGAGCGTCCCGGGCACACGCACACTTCAAATACGCAGCGTACGTACAGGCGAATCATCACCTGATAAAAACCACGGTTGAAGCTCAGCGGAGAGACGGAAAGGCTGCTTCCGGTCACCGTTGCACATTTTACACGCACGGAATTGCCGTGCTCGATGATTTCTTGTCCTGCACAGGAGAGAAATACGCGAACGTCCTCATAGCAATCTTTGTCGCGACAGCTGTCCATGATTTGGTTGGCGTCAATAAACACCTGTCCCTGTGTGCAAGGCGTGGGAGAACAGCCGTTTCTGTTTTCTGCCATTGATTTGTTCCTCCTTCAAATTGTCGATCAAAATGGATCGTATCATGTCAAAGATGGTCATTCCATCTTGATACCATGTTATGCTAGAAAAAGAGGAATGTCACAAATCATGAAAAACAACGGCAAAGGTCGTTACCCCTCCATCGCTGCCGGCATGGCAGAAAGCATATTTTCTATGAAAATACCATATCCTTTCGTCGGATCATCTACCATCACATGTGTGACAGCACCGATCAATTTGCCGTTTTGAATGACAGGGGAACCGCTCATTCCTTGTACGATACCACCGGTTGCTTGTAACAGATCAGGGTCGGTGATCTCAATGGTGAAATTTTTGCTATCTTGGTTGCTGCCGTTCAAATGGATAATTTCAATGTTGTATGCAGCACGATTGCCATTGGTGTCGACGGTGCATAAAATTTGCGCTTCTCCACATGTCACATCTTTTGCAAGCCCCAGAGAAATTGGCTCATCGGTCGGCGGAATATCGGAAAAAACACCAAACACCCCACAGTTTGTATTGCCCAATAGCGAACCGGTTCGGTTCGGTGTGAAGTGTCCGCATAATTCTCCCGGACAACCATTTTTCCCCGGATGAATGCCGCTCAGCGCTACTTGCATCAATGTTCCGCGGCTTAAAGGTAATAGCGCTCCGGTATCCGCATCGCAAATACCGTGCCCCAGTCCGCAAAATATTCCGCTTTCTTCATCAATAAAAGTGACAGTCCCAATGCCTGAGATGCTGTCCCGCAACATCATTCCGCAACGATATTCCCCGTCTTTTACACTTTTTTGAGGTGTCAAATAAATCTCTTTTGTTTCACTTTCTCGCAATACAGTCAGTTTTACGCGTTGTCCTTGCGTTTCTTTTACCGTTTTAGAAAATTCCGATAATGTTTCGACTCGAATGTCATTGACGGCGCAAATGACGTCTTTGATCGCAATTCCTGCATCTTTGGCCGGTGTCTGTGTCCCGGTATCTGTTTGTACCTCTTGTATCCCTATGACCAAGAGACCTTGTGTGTACAGTTTTACGCCGAATAACATTCCGCCCGGCAACACACGTCGGGTTGCAATGTTGTTAATTTCAACATTTTTTAACGTTACAAGGCCAAACAATCGTGCATCTGCGTCGCTTTTTGTACATAATGCACCAGATTGCGCATGAGCGGTATCTGCAAACACTTCTGAAGCTTCATCCTGCAGTGTTACTGCCCCTTGCAGAAAACGCGGCAATGCGCCACCCTGATAAACACTGATGCTGTCCGGAATGATATAGTCAAACATACCGAGACATAAAATGACGCTGAGCAAGCCGGCCAGTGCGACGTTGCAGCAGCGATGTATCCAAAGCAAACTTTTTTTCATGGTTCCAACCGTTTCCCGACGACACAAAAATTTGCAAAAACGTTTATTTACGGCAGATATCGTCGTTTCTGTCGCACGCAAATGCACGATGTTAATTTGTGCACAATGAAGATGTTTAATCGTGCAAAAATTTCGCGCCGATACCATTTTTTTAATTGACAACGATCATACAGATTGTTATAATAAATGTAGCGATGCGCTTCGTTGTTAGATTTTATCAAAGAGATCGAAAAAAATGACGGGAAACATTGGAGCGTTTTTTGCAATCAAAGCACAAATTTCCCCGAAAGATTCAAAAGAACAAGAAATGAGAGCAGAAAAATCTGACAATTGTCGAATCTTACGTTTTGTGGGAAAACAAAGGAGTTATTGCCATGCATACATCAAAAATGGAAGCAATTTACAAACATATGGAAAAAACAGCTTCCGCGTTGCGCCGCAATCGGATGCAAGCGGAAATTGTTAACACACGTTCTGAGGCCAGAGAAAAGCTGAAAGAATATTTGAAAGAGGGCGATGTGATCGCAGTGGGCGGTTCCGAAACGCTCAATGAGATCGATGCATTTGAAATTCTTCGTGATCCCAAATATCGTTTTCTTGATCGTTATGAGAAAGATATCGACCGCAGCGTGATTGAAGAGCGTATGCGTGGCGCATTTTCGGCTGATGTGTTTGTCACTTCTACCAACGCGGTTACCATGGACGGAGAATTGTACAATGTTGACGGGAACGGAAATCGTGTTGCACCTATGATTTTCGGGCCAAAAAGTGTTGTTGTCATTGTCGGGTATAATAAGATTGTGAAAGACATTGACGCAGCAGCACAACGCGTAAAAACGATTGCCGCTCCTTCCAACGCGCTTCGTTTAAATAGTGATACGTATTGCGCACGCACGGGTGTGTGCAATGGATTGCGTCAGGATCTGTATGAGCCCGGTATTTGCGGTGGTTGCCATACGCCGGGACGTTTGTGTTGTGATTATGTCATCATGTCTCAGCAACGCGTGGAAGGACGTGTGAAGGTTATTTTGGTAGGGGAAGTTTTGGGATTCTGAGCAAATGTGATATCATCCACGATGCTGTTTTGGTTTGATTTCTTTTTGCGTGTGTTTTTTTGTTTGTCGTGATATATTTCGGCACGCGTCACATGCATTTCTCAAAACTGAGACAGCTGTGAAAAAATATAAAATTTGTGTTGAGACATCCGTTTGAAAAAGAGGAGAAGACAGTTATGGAAAACAAAAAGCCACTTTGGGAAAAAGTGCGCAATGCTGAACAAATTTGCGGCACACATATGGCGTTGAATTGTCCGCAGACGACGGAAATCCTTGGTCAGATTGGTTTTGATTTTATTTGGGTTGATACCGAACATACGGCAGCCGGTTTTCAAGATCTCTATTATCATGTCAAAGGTGCACAGCATGCAGGTACGCCGGTGATCGTACGTGTCCCGATGCATGATCGCAATTTCGTAAAGAAAGTTTTGGAAATGGGTGTAGATGGCATTATTTTCCCCATGGTGAACACGCCCGAAGAAGCAGAGCAGGATATTTCTTATGTGATGTATCCGCCACACGGTGTCCGCGGTTTTGGACCATTGGGTGCAGTGCACTGGGGAATGGATGATGCCAATGAATATATCAAAAAATCAGATGAGCAGCTGTGTCGTTTTATTCAAATCGAAACGATTACCGCTGTTAAGAATCTGCCGGAGATTGTAAAAAATCCTTATATTGACGGATATATCTTTGGCCCCTGTGATTTGTCCGGTTCCATTGGTGAGTTGAACAATGTTTTCGGGGAACATACCATTGCTTTGATCAAAGAGGCAATTGCCATTCTGAAAGAAAATAAAAAATGTATCGGCGTTTCCACCGGTTCGGACGACCCCAAGATTGTAAAGTTTTGGCATGATCTGGGAATCAATATGGTTTCCAGCGGTGTGGACTACGACTATATGTGGCGTGCTGCGCAGAGAAATCTGCAAAACATTCGCAAGATTCAAGGGGAGAACTGAGAAAAAGGTTTTCCGTATGCACGCAGAGTCGTTTACGCTTTGTATCAATGTTATATTGTGATTGTTGCCAGACGTCCTTGTGCGTATACCGATTCGGTGCGCATGTAAAATAGAAAAACAAAAATAGGAAGCCAAGCAAAGGAGCATGCAAATGTTAGAACAGCTCAAACGGGAAGTATATGAGGCGAATATGGCTTTGCCGCGCAGAGGTCTTGTGTTGTTTACCTGGGGAAATGTGTCAGGAATTGATCGCACGCGTGGCTTGGTTGTTATTAAACCGTCCGGTGTGCCATATGAAACGCTTCAGCCCGAACAAATGGTTGTGACTGATTTGGATGGAACAGTGATAGAGGGACAATTGCGTCCATCCAGTGATTTGGAGACGCATTTGGAATTGTATCGATCCTTTCCGACCATCGGTGGCATTACCCATACGCATTCTCTTTATGCGACTTCCTTTGCACAGGCAAGATTGGAAATTCTTCCACTTGGTACCACGCATGGGGATTATTTTGACGGAGCTGTGCCGTGTACACGTCCCATGACACCGGAGGAGATCGCCGGTGCATATGAGAAAAATACCGGCAAGGTCATTGTCGAAACATTTGAAAAACAGGGCATTGACCCGGAACGGATGCACGCGGTTCTCGTTTGTTCGCATGGACCGTTTACTTGGGGTAAAAACGCGGCATCATCGGTGGAGGCATCTGTTGTGTTGGAAAATGTGGCGCATATGGCGCTGAATACTGCTTTGCTTCGACAAAGTGATGAAGCATGCCTGCCGATGCAAACAGAACTGCTTCGCCGTCACTTTGATCGCAAACATGGACCCGGTGCATATTACGGTCAATCCAAAAAGGTATAAAAATCGGGATCAATCAAAAACGTCCGCATCAAAGGCGGACGTTTTTGATTTGCATAGATTGCACTTTATTTAACAACTGTATGAATATTGCGTTAGGCGAACAAAATAAAAAAGCATCTGCATTGGAACGATTGTGCAGATGCTTTTTTGTAGGTATCCGTCTGAGTCATATTTGACTATGACAAAGTTAACTTAATAGTTGTCGCTGTTATTGTTCCGACGGGTCCGCTGTAGAATCTTCATAATGTCGTCAAAATCGTTATCAGAGATGACTTGTTCTCCAATGGGATCGACAGGTGTGTTGTCGACAGTCTTTTCGGATTTGTCATTATCTACAGTTGCTTTGTTATCGCCTTTTTGATCCTCTTCGGAAGCTTGTTGATCAGCGGAAGGGGAAGCAAGGTCGATGGCGGGATTGTTTTTGGCATCAAGGCCGGTGGCAATGACCGTGACCCGAAGTTCATCTTCCAGTGTCGCATCAAAAGCAGCACCCCAAATGATGTACGCGTTGGGATCCGCTTCATCCGAAATCATAGAGGAAGCAGTTTGAACATCATCCAAACCAATGTCCGGAGATGCGGTAATATTGATCAAAATGCCCCGTGCACCCGAAATAGAAGTTTCCAACAGGGGACTGGAAATGGCAGCTTTGGCAGCTTGTACGGCTTTGTCTTTGCCGGTAGCGGAACCAACGCCCATGTGCGCATAACCGGCATTTTGCATCACTGTGGTTACATCAGCAAAGTCCAAATTGATCAGTCCCGGCACATTGATCAAATCGGAAATGGATTGTACACCCAGACGCAACACATCGTCAGCCATCTGAAATGCGTTCATCAATGTGATCTTTGTTTCGCTTGCAGCCTGCAGCCGTTCGTTTGGAATAATCACAAGGGAGTCGACATAGTCTCTTAATTTTGCGATTCCTTCTTCGGCTTGTTGCATCCGACGCTTCCCCTCAAAAGAGAAGGGCTTAGTCACGATACCAACAGTCAAAATACCCATGTCTTTGGCAATTTTAGCAACGATCGGCGCGGCCCCTGTACCTGTTCCGCCACCCATGCCGGCGGTGATAAATACCATATCGGCGCCATCCATCGCTTTACGAATGTCATCAGCACTGTCTTCTGCTGCAGAAGCGCCGACCTCCGCATTCGCACCGGCACCAAGACCTTTGCCAATGTTGATCTTCATTGCAGCACCGGAATTTGCCAGAGCCTGAATATCTGTATTGATGGCGATAAACTCTACGCCGCGTACGTTGGTATCGATCATACGGTTGACTGCATTACAGCCACCGCCGCCGACGCCGACAACCTTGATTTTGACGACGCTCGTATCGTTATCCATGATTTCAAAATTAGACATGATCTGTCCTCCTCAAAATATGTTGCTAAAATGCTCAGTCTATCGCTGCTGCAGTCGTTCAAAAGACACCGCTTGGCGATTTTTAAATCAATAAATAAAAAATGTAAAAATGACAACGCGCGGTATGATGTACGTTACAAAGAAGATACAAGCAAAGCGTGGTCTTCCACAAAACTGATTGAAAATACTATATTATATATTACCCGATTTTTGCAATAATTGCAAGAAAACGAAACAAAAATTTATTATATTTTAACATAATATTCATTATATATAGAGAACAAATCATAAATCTTTGCGCACATCACCATGGCTTTGGATCTATGAATCAAAGCTCTTATTTATAAAACGGATTTAAAAATAGACTTAAAAAGAAATGAAAGGGGATTACAAGGGTAGAGTAGAAGAGAAAATGGGTAGCTTCAAGAAAAGAGCTGTGATAAAACGAACATTACAATGAATGACGTGTTATTGTTATTCGGCGGCAGATGTTACATTTACCGCTGCGGTACGCAAATCTATCAGATTGATTGTACCGGTATCGGTTTCATTGAGTTTGGATATGATGCCTTCTAAAAATAATATTTTTGTTTCAAAGTCGGTAGCGGATCCAAAGGTAATTTCAAGTCGGTTTTCATAGTGAAACGTAATCCGATAACGATAGGTCAAATCCATATCGGTGATGTTTGCTGCCAAATCCGTTTGCATCAGACGGGGAATGAAATTGTTTAAGAACGTCAGATACGTGTCGTCTGTAAACGACAGTGTTTCGCCCACAATGGCACGAGACACTTGAGAAGTGTAAAGACGAATTAGTCCGCTTGGTACTTCTTCTTCGCTGTCATACCGCGCCAAAACACGAAGATTGGAAGAGACAATAAAATAATCCCCCAGTACTTCCACATAAAATACCGGCGCTTCTTGATTCACGGTAATTACCAGGTTGTCGGGCAGGTTGCGTCGTATGGAGATGGACTGTATGTATGGATACTTTTCTGCGATGACTTGTTCGATTTGTTTGGTGGAGAGCAGCAACAGAAAATCATTTTTTTCTATGCCGAGTGTTTCGACAACCTCCTCAGGCGTATAAAACGAAAGATTTTCAAATGTAACCGTCTTGATTCGGCAGGAAAACAACAAGGTAAAAATACATGCACCCGCAACCAGCAAAGCAACGCCGGCTGTAATCAAAATTTTTGCCGGACGTGAAAGGCGTTTGCTTGTTTTTTGTTTATTTATGCGCTTCAGGTGTTTTGTTTTTGTGCGCGGTTTGTCGATACTGCTTGTGGCTGCGTCACCTTTTTTGCGGAAACGATAGATCTGTTGTTTGACGGGGGTGCTTTGTGTTTGTTGTGTGTCATTTGCTTGCGTGTCATCGTGCGCAGCAATTTTCACCACTTGTGCCAGGTCTGTTATTGGCGACGTTGTGTCTGTTGTAGCATTTGTCTTGTCTATGGTTGTTTGATCTTGGCTTGTGAAAACTGATGAAAGCGCTGTCTTTGCTTGTCCGGTCGTCAAGCTCTGATCAGGTGATGGGGAGCTGGGAGTTGTTGATGTCCCATCCGTTTGTACATCCGGTGGAACAAGGGCACGTCCTTTATCGTTCTTTGTGTCCTTATTGTCCCGTGTTGCAGTTGTATGTGTGGTATTGAATGATGGATCGGCCGGTAAATCCGTATCCGTCTTATCGCTGTTATCGGTTTTCTCATCCTGTTGTGCACTATCTGGATGTGATGCCGCATGTTCAGAGGCAACATTTGACCGTTCGATGTTTTGAGCGATGTCGTTTGATTTTGCGGAAACATCGTTTGTGGAGACAGATTCTGTTAGCTCCAGTTCCTGCGACTCTTCAAAAAGAGGATTGGCATGAATCATCTTTCCGAATGTACGTGTAACACCCGCGCGTTTTTCGTCCTGGGCTGTATCGCCGTCTTCCTCCGTATCATGGCTGTCGTCATCTTGCAGATAAGAACGGATCAGCTTGTCCGTATCAATTCGCTCTGGCGAACGTTCTTGCTCTTTTCTTACATCAGGCAAATCGGTTGCCGGGGTGGGAAGTTCCTCATCGGTCAGCAATTCTTCATCAATCAATGCATCCGTTATAAACGGTTCATCGTCAATTTCTGAAACCGCAGGTGTATTGTCTTGAAAATCGGACCACGAAACCAGCGGTGCGTCTGCATTTTCTGTCTGTTGTGGGAGTGCGGGTGGCAACTCGTCGTCGGATGGCGGTGTGATCTCTTCGTCGTTTATGTCAAAAAATGTCGGCACCTCTCCGGGCTTCTTTGCGTCCAGATGTGACACGTCGGGAACGGAAAAATCGTCATCGTCAAATGGCAGTGGTGTTTCGGCAAAACGCAACAGCTCTTCTACCGGGTCAGTCGCCTCTGTGGGCGTTGCCTCCGGTTGCAAATCAAATAGTTGTTGCACTTCTTCTGTTGCATTCGTAGGTTCTTTGTGATCCGATGTTTTGGTAGTTTGTGATGAATCTGCCTTTTTTTCGGCTCGATGGGATTGTCCCGTGGCATCGTTTACAGGATTGTTGGAATCATCAGCTGTTTGTTCGATTTGTTTTGCGGGAGCGGTGACATTTTTATCGTCATGACGGGATATGTCCATATCGTTTTCGTCATGTTCATATATATCGGCGCGGAAGAGCATCTCTTCCTGCGTTTCTTTTTTTTCCTTCTTTTTTTTCGCGTGATTTCGTTTGAAGAACGGAAAAGCCATTTGTTGCCACCCTCCTTTCTGTACGATTCAAATGTCAGAGACTTGTCCTCTCACAGGGCGTTATCCATCTGTACCTTGTAATTGGTATTTCACCAGTGTGCACGACCATATGTTGCAAAATAACAACATTTCATATTTTTTTCTGTTCGTCGTTGTTTGCACAGAAATGCCATTGAAATAGAGTTCTGCACAAAAAGAACGTTAGAACGCACGTTTTATATTTTTATAAAAACAATCTTTTCGGCGCAATAGTATTTACACGAAAGTTTACTTTTTCTTTTTTTCGTCAACCAGTTCACGCAGGGAACGATAAATTTTTTCGTTGGCATCCGGAACAGCCATTTCACCAATGGCCTCTTTCATACGTTCCATTTTGTCTCTGTGTGTGAATAAATCTGTGATGGTATCCCACAAACGTTTCGGCGTGAGATCTTTTTCCTCGATTAAAATTGCAGCACCGCGGTCGGCTAACACCTTTGCATTTTTATACTGATGGTTGTTCGTGACGTTTGGGGACGGGATTAAAATACACGGTTTGCGTTGCAGCGCCAGTTCCGAGAGAGTCATCGAACCGGCTC